>VOFH01003626.1_pt1:0-27500 | contig 32597 bp, 59 predicted proteins | sample 5384091 | NCBI WGS metagenome assembly VOFH01 (sample SAMN12384727, study PRJNA508395) | human gut metagenome | isolation source: healthy gut G | host: Homo sapiens
CGGGAAGGGAGATGAGTTGCAGCCGCGCTCCCTGCAAATACGCGCGGTGGCGTCCTTCGAGCCGTCGTTGACCACGACGTAATCGGCCCACGGCGCGTGAGCCTTCAAGTCCTCGATGGTCGAGACGATGTTGTCCTGCTCGTTGTACGCAGGAATGATGGCGAGTATCTTGGTATCCATAATCTTATATTCTACCCTACATGCATGAATTTACCTACAAAAGCGCGGCAGAACCGTGCGACAAGCACCGATCCGTCCAAGCAGGCATGCGATTGCGCATAGCCGCTTTTTCCGAGGAAGAGGCGCTTCCGGCCCTCACACGAACGACATCGATCCGTAAACAACAGCACGCGTCATCGCGGCAACCTCCCCTGACAGCCGCAATCGGAAACACGCCAACACCCCATATGGCCCACCGTCGAACGCCAAAACCAGCCTGAAAGAGCCAATAGAATCCCGTTTCGGACGAAATCGACGACGCAGAATCCGATTTGTCGGTAATCTGTATTAAAAAGAAAGCCGTATCGATCATCATGGTAGAATAATCCTGCTATCAGCTTATTTCCGCTTCGTTCGCAGAACCATGCGTCAATTTAAGGATGACGATGTCGAAAGATCAAACAACAAGCAAAGGCGCACGCCAGAACAAAAACAGTCTTTTATCTTCTTTACAACCTCGTCTCCAGGGACTTCAAGACTACGCTATCGGCGCTCTGTGCTCGGCGCGTAGCGTGGAGCATGCTGAACCCGCTTCGATGATGATCGTCATGTCCCTCATTTTCAGCTTAACATCTTTCGTTTTTCAATTCGATGCTCTTACCCCTACGCCGTCTACTTGCTCTCGGTCAGTGTTCTTCACTATTTTCCAAGACGGAACGAACGGCTCGCTCAAATCGATTATCGATGCTGCACCTCTGATTAAAAAGATATATGTTGCGAATCATCTTCCCCACCGAGAGGTTTTTTTCTCCATCAGCTTCTGCTTCTCACTTATCGCCGCTCATGCTGGTCCTTCTCTTTTCGGCATGATCCCTAGCTGGAAGCTCATCCTCGTACCCGTGCTGTTTGCTGCTGCTCGTTCTCTTCACTCTCGGAACGAGGCTACCTCATCTCAGCCCTCACCGTCTTTTTTCCGTGATGTCGACACTTGCTTTGGGGCGTGCTGACCACCTATTGGTTCTATCTCACTCCTGTGTTTTTGGCCTTACGACGCGCTCGCAGGCAGCAGCATCAACTGGATCTACACCATCATTCAATTCAATCCATGTACCATTTCATCTCTTGCTTCAGGCAGATGGTAACGGGGAGTCGCCCTCCCCTCCGATTTCGGCATCGGCGTCGAGCTTGGTCTTTGCGGTTTTTCGCAGTCGTGACGTTCGCCGTCGGACTCTTCACGTTCAAAAAGCTTGAAGAAATTCATTCTTTACATCTAAACGAGGAGCGAAAATGCCCCAAGACGCACGAAACAAAGTCATCGTCGATGTTGAGGACGTGTCGGTTGTATTCAACATCGCGAATGAAAATCCAAAGCCTTAAAGAATACTTCATCAAGATCGCCAGGCATGAGCTCATGTTTCGAGAGTTCATCGCGGTAGATAACGTGAGCTTCCAGGTCGAAAGGGGCGACGTATTCGGTTTGGTGGGGAACAAACGGATCCGGTAAATCAACACTGCTTAAAGTGATTGCGGGGTTCTCAGGCCGTCTAGGGGCTCATGCACCGTCAACGGAAGCATATCCCCGCTTATCGAGCTAGGCGCGGGCTTTGACGCAGATCTCACCGCCCGCGAGAACATTTACTTGAACGGGCGCTGCTCGGACATTCGAAGAAGTTCCTCGACGAGCAGATCGACGAGATCATCAACTTCGCAGAATTACATGATTTCATGGAAATGCCCATTAAAACTACTCGTCGGGCATGGTTGCTCGCATCGCTTTTTGCTATCGCCACCATTACCGAGCCCGATTTGCTGATCGTCGATGAAGTGCTGTCGGTCGGTGATTTTCTTTTTCAGCAGAAATGCGAGGATCGCATCAACCATATGATCAAGCAAGGGACGACCGTTCTCATCGTGTCCCACAGCACGGACCAAATCGAAAGGCTCTGCAACAAAGGCCCTTTGGATTGAAAAAAGCCATCTGAAGATGATCGGCGATGCGAAAGACGTGTGCGGCGAATACCGAAAATACGGTCAGTAGCGCGATCGCTCAATTCGACAAGCGTCCCCTCGCATATTGCCGACCGCTCGCAGCATGCGAGGGCAACCTATCGGAACTGCGTCGAGCAAACGCACCGTATCAACGGCGTCACCTACGCACCGTTGATACGGTACAGGCGCATATCCCCCTCCGACAGCACCGTCTCGAGCGCAGGACACTCGTCCAATCCATCGAAACCCGCCCAGGAAGCGGGATCCCAGGCATTGCTATCGAAATTCTTCTCATCCCCGCGATTGAGCAAGAGCACATACTCCGCACCCGTGTTCTCAACAGCCTGCCGAACGCGCTCATCATACGGCAAGCTCGCCAGCCGCTTCGAATCAACTCGCGCTTGCCTCGGTTTCGCTGCTTGAGCGCAAGCCCGATTTATAGTACACATTCAAACCATCGGATGCATAGGCAAACATGCTGCCATCGTGAGGCATGTTCAAAAACCAGATCACCCTCAGGGACGATCTCCATAGCGCGTTTGACGAACCGCTCCTCTTCGCCATCGAAGAAAAGAGCGTTCTCCTGCACTCGTTGTAGCTCAGCTCACCCCTCGTCATCTCAATCGCAGTCGAGGGCAATCCGAGACGACCCCAGGGAAAGAAAACCAACACGACGAAGCAGCATGTCAGCGCACCGAACACGCAACCGCGAACCAAATGGGAATCATGCGAGCGTCGCAGGCCATCGCGCCCCGTCGCCAAACGGATCAAAGGAAACCACGAACGAGAACGTCGCATACAGCCCGGCAGCCGCCAGGGGAACCGATGCGATGGCGACAAGTGCCGCGGTTCTCTCGGATCGGTATACCAAAAGCCCGAGAAAAACGCGCTTCACATCGGGATCGCCCACTGCGTTGAAGAAAACACGAGACAGGTCAATACATAGAACAAGCTCAGCCAGGCGCGATCGCGCTTTTGCAAGGCAGTACGCAAACCCGATGACGACAAACGCAGCGAGCGCATATTGGGAAATTCCAAGTTTTAGGCCCAGCGTCAAGACGAGCTTGACGCCATCGAGTGCCCCTACCGTCCAAGTCCAGAGGAAGTTGGTCAAAGAGCTGAGAGCGGAGCTGTTCAAAAGAAGCATCCACACCCCCACGGCGGCGGCGATAACCAAAAGACATGCTCCCGCAATCGCAAACGCCCTTAAACGCCTATCGTTGAAGCCCGCCGATCGCGTCAGGAACAAACACAACGACGATATACGAGACCACCGCCATGCCCACGACGAACGCGATATTCGGATGAAGGAATACTCCGCCAAGCAAGGCAAGCGCAAACGCAGCGAACAAAAGCGCAGCCCCCCGCCCTCGCCTTCATCCCACCCAAAGAGAAAAGAGCGAGAACGATAATAGCCGGTATGCAGCACATTCCTGCGATATTCGGATATATCTGATGCACAACAAGCGCGCGCAGAGGAAAAGCAGCGCACGTGAACGCAGTGAAGGACGAAAACGCGCACAAGACGCTGTTTCCCTTGAAAACACGCTGGATCAGCACCGAAAAACCCGCTGAGTACACCACGGCGACAAACGCGTAATTCGCCGCGTTTTCGGCAAGCGTGACCTCAACGCTCGCGAAAAAAGACGTAAGCGCCACAACGATATGCCAACCCGAAGGATAGAACGCACCCGACAACACGAAGGGAGACTGTACCGTATCGGTTACCGCCCCATATTGGTCTGCCGAAAACGTAGAGAACGATCCGCCTGCCACCATGGCCGCAACCGTGTTCAAATGCGTCGCGTTGTCGCCAACCTGCAGGAACGAATCAGGGCCGTCAAGCGGAATGACGAACAGAACCAGCATCACCGCAACGCCGACCACAACCGAAATCAAACATAAGCGCCAATCGGCGCCTTTTCTCCGGCACCACCATCGCATGACGAACCCTCGCAGCAAAGCGCAAGACGACGACTCATGAAAAAAACAGGCTGCAGCAAGGACAACGCACAAAACGCTCGCCAGCATGGCAAAAGGAGCAACACCGCGCAAGCTCATTGCATCGAGCAAAACGCCTAGCCCCACGTAGAAGAGAACGGAGACGGGGGCGGAGAGGGCGAGGCACTCCGTCATCGGCAGACGAAGCAAGCGCAAAACAAGACAGCCGGGAATCGCCAGAATCAGGACCGAGACCAAAAAAACGCAAAGACGAACGCCAACCACATACCATTACCTCCGCTGCGCCTCAGCTAAACGAAGCGAACGACATCGTGCTCCGTCGCAAAGACGCATTCGCCCGCCCCGCGTTCTCAACCACGAGTCCCCGAGCGATCAACCGAACGACCATCAAATCACGTTGCGCCGGCCTCTGAAGCGTAATGTGAAAGCAGGGGCCGACTTTTTCGAAAAATCAACGACCGGAAAAGGGCGGATACGCCTTGTCTTTCTCGCTGAGAATGATTTTCGAGACGTCGAACACCTCGTCGCCCTCCATCGGCGGCCACACCACCCCGATCGTCGGATCGTCCCACATAAGTCCGCCTTCATCGTTGGGGTGATATACATCATCGCACTTGTAGCAAAACACCGCTCTGTCAGATAAGACGAGGAAGCCATGAGCGAAACCGCGGGGGATGAAGAACTGACGCTTGTTTTCGGCGGAGAGCACAACGCCCTCCCACTTTCCGTATGTAGGGCTATCTTTACGCATGTCGACGGCTACGTCATACACCTCACCCCTCGACAACGCGAACAAGCTTACTTTGAGGATGATCGATCTGAAATGCAAGCCACGCAGCACGCCCTTCGAAGAAACCGATTGATTATCCTGCACGAAATCGACGTCAATGCCTCCTGCGATGAAATCGGCCTTCTTGTACGTCTCCATGAAACAGCCTCTGTCATCACCGTAGGATTTCACGTCAACAATCGTCACCCCCTCGATGGACGTCTTGGAAAACGTGAAATTACCTGAAGTTATTGCATGGGGATCGATGCCCGACGCGCTTGCGATAGCCATATATGCTCCACTCCCTCATTGCCCTTGAGCCTTATACCTTGCCTCCGTCGCTTCTTTCGCGGGACGCCACCACTTTTCATTTTCCTTGTACCATGAGACAGTGGCGGAAAGTCCTCGGAGAAATCAACGTGAAGCGGAGCCCATCCGAGCTCACGGCGAAGCTTCGTCGCATCGATCGCGTAACGACGATCGTGCCGGGACGGTCACGAACCCAGTCGAAGTCATCTTCGGCTTTGCCCATCTCCCTCAGGATCGCACGAATGACGTCCACGTTGCTCTTCTCCCCATCCGCGCCGACAAGGTAAGTCTCGCCCAAACGCCCACGCGTGAGAATAGCCCAGACAGCTGAGGAGTGATCCTCTGTATGAATCCAGTCGCGCACATTCAAACCGTCGCCGTAGAGCTTCGGCTTGATTCCGCATATTATGTTGGTTATCTGACGGGGATGAACTTTTCCACGTGCTGATATGGACCGTAATTGTTGGAGCAGTTCGAGATGGTGGCGCGAACGCCATATGTGCGAAACCATGCACGTACAAGCAAATCAGACGCCGCCTTCGTCGAACTGTAAGGACTCGACGGCGCGTACGGCGTCATCTCGGTGAACCGCGCGGGGTCATCAAGCGCTAAATCACCGTACACCTCGTCAGTGGAAACATGGTGAAAACGCACGTCGTGCTTACGCGCCGCCTCAAGCAGCGTGAACGTCCCTTCCACATTAGTGCGGACAAACGGCTCCGGATCGGCGATGGAGTTGTCATTGTGCGACTCGGCGGCAAAATGCCCGCATGCGTCCACCGTCGAGAACAACTCGTCAACAAGTCCCGCATCGCAAATATCACCATGAACAAACTTCATGCGTTCGTCGGAGATGCCCGCGAGGTTCTCCCTGTTCCCAGCGTATGTGAGCTTATCGAGCACCGTTACGTGAACGTCAGGCTGATTGTCCACCACCCAATGAACGAAATTACTCCCGATAAAACCCGCACCGCCCGTTACGATGATGCTCTTCGGCGAAAACGATTCCTGCACGACATCACCCTTCTCTTTTCGATAAGTTGCCCATAAACGACGCCAACGCTTCCTGCCACGATCTCATGTCATCGCCGATGGTGTCGGCGAGGACGCCTGTTCGCAAGCGAAGAAAACGCGGGCCTGTTAGCGCTCTGCGGAAAGCGCTGTTTGTACTCGGCGCTGGTAAGCGGCTCTTTCACGCAAGGGATACCGGCAGCATCCACTACCGCGCAAGCGAAATCGAACCAGCTGCAGGTGCCGTTGTTCGTGCAGTGCCACACGCCATATGAACCGCTTTGGGCGATCTTGAGGATCTCGTGAACCAGATCGCTCGCCAAAGTGGGATTGCCGAACTGATCGGCGACGACGGATATCTTTCCCCGCTCACGTGCGATCCGCATCACGGTTCGCACGAAATTCTTGCCTTTGTAGCCATAGAGCCACGCAGTACGCACCACGTGCGTTCGCACGTTCGCTTCAAGCGCGCGAATCTCGCCTTCGAGCTTCGTACGTCCGTATGCTGAAATAGGAGCCGTTTCGTCCGTCTCCACCCGCTCGCCCTCTTGATTGCCGGGAAAAACGTAATCCGTCGATATCTGCACGAAAACCGCACCGCATGAACTGCAAGCCCGCGCCAGGTTTTCAGGACCGAGCGCGTTCACACGATGCGCCGCGTCTTCGGCAGCCTCGCAACCATCGACATCGGTCATCGCCGCGCAATTGATCACCAAGTCGAAGGAACCCTCAAAACGAAGGATCGCACCGCATGAGCATCGACTATATTCAACTCTTCAACATCGCAAGCAACCACCTGCGCGTCCTGATATGCCGCAGGAATGGGGCCGATCTCGGATCGCTCTTCCGCGAGAACATGCTGCAGCTCCTCCCCAGCTGACCTTTCGCCCGGTTATCAGTATCTTCATTGATACGCGCACTCCTTGTGGGGAACGATCTTCCCCTCAGCCACCTTCTTCAAGTGAGCCCCGTATGCCGATTTACCGTATTTGCCCGCCGCCTCAATAAGCGCTTCGTGCGTAATCCAACCGTTCGCGTACGCCAGCTCTTCAAGCACCGACACGGAAAGCCCTTGGCTACGCTCGACAGCGCGAACAAAACTCGCTTGCCTCGAAAAGGCTCTCCATCGTTCCCGTGTCAAGCCAGGCATACCCCGCCCGAGCGTGACGACGTTGAGGGACCCCTCATCGAGATACATTCTATTCAAATCGGTGATCTCAATTCACCGCGAGCGCTCGGCTCGACCTGCCTCGCGAAATCGCACACGCGGCTATCGTAGAAATACAGCCCCGTCACCGCATAGTTGCTCTTCGGATGCGTGGGCTTCTCCTCGATCGACAGCGCGTTGAACTCCTCGTCAAACTCGACCACGCCAAAGCGCTCGGGATCGTCGACATGATAGCCGAAAACCGTCGCGCCCTTTGCCCTGCTCCGCAAGTTCGACGGCGCGCCGTAAATGCCTTCTCAGCCCATTGCCGTAAAAGATATTGTCCCCGAGGACCAAAGCGCACGAATCGCCCGAAACGAACTCCTCGCCGATGATAAAAGCTTGGGCAAGCCCATCAGGCGACGGTTGCTCCGCATAGCTCAAGTGAATGCCGAACTGAGAACCGTCGCCTAAAAGGCGTTCGAAATTCGGTAGGTCAACAGGCGTCGAAATAATAAGAATATCCCGGATCCCCGCCTCCATGAACACCGAAAGCGGGTAATAGATCATGGGCTTATCATATACGGAAGCAGCTGCTTGCTCGTCACCGTGGTGAGCGGGTACAAGCGTTCCCGATCCCCCCTGCGAGAATAATACCTTTCATGAAAACACCTTTCCACGCGCACCGACAGCCGCAGCGTCTCCGCTACAAAACCGCGCACCTTACGTGCGATAGATTTAACCGCTTCGCGGCGACGTGAGCCCACGGGCAGCACAGGGTCGACGATGCGTCTCGCCGCTCCCCTCGGAAATGGCACGCACCGCAGGCCTTCTCCTCTTACGGGCGTGCAGCGCGAAGTTCGAAAGCATCTGCTCGTAAAAAGGCGTCTCGCGAGCGTAACGCCAATATCGCTCGCCCCAATCGCATCCAACGGTGTTCCACGGCTTCTCGAAACCCGCATAGTGTATGACGCGCGGAGCGGTGCGGGAAGACAGGTAAGCTCGATACGCGTCAGCAGGCGCCATCGTGAAAACCGACGACACCCTCCCCCGCAATCATGCATCACGTTCCATGCAGGATCAAGATAATGCACACGCCCCTCGCATTGGGCGTTCAGGATATCCTGATCGTTGTAGATAGAGTTGGGATTCGAGGCGATTTCCAACCATTCCTCGATCGTATGGAGACGACGCATCTCGCACGTGTTCAAAACCAGCACGCCAGCCTGGAAGTAATTATAGGGATCCGACATGTCCAGAACCTCTTTGCTGTACGCCATGCGTTTGCAGTCGCTGAAATTCAGGTTACCTAGATAATCAACATCGCGTACGGCGGCGACGAGGTCGTCCCCCAGATCGACGCCATACAGGTCTGCCACGTCGCCTTCGATGAGAAGATCGGAGTCGAGATAAAGCACCTTATCGAAACCGGCAAGATCTCCTGCACGAGGAAGCGATAATACGTTTCAATGCTGATATGCTCGTTGCTCGTGGTCAGCTCATACGCGCTGATCGCGCTCGATACATCGCAGAAGGCAACCGTCACGTTGTCAAATCGCTCCGTGAAGAAATCCCCTCATGATCTGCTGATTTTGAGCGGTGATGTCGCGATGCATCACCATGACGCCATAGTGATATGCGGGGTCTGCGTTCTTGAGCATAGAGTAGGCCGTAACCGTAACCATGGGAACGTAAGCGTTGTCCGCCGCGAACGCAACGGGAACGAACGGCTTCGTCAGCGCACCCGGCACGAGATCCTCCATCATTGAGAGATCCCTCTCGGGCCCGGATGCTCAAAATGAACGCACTGCACCTGCTTCGTCTTCCAATTCTTGCCCATGCGCTCGGCATGAGATAGGTACACGTTCAACAGCCGCTCCGCCAGATGACCGGGCGTCCTCAGCGCCTCAATGCTGCGACGGGAGAAATCAACGGTTGACACAAATTCCTCGAGCAGAGGGAAAAGCCACGCGCAATAGTCATGGAATATCTCCTTGCGCATAATGAACATGTTGCAGAAGCGCGAGAAGTTGCCGTCCATGTACGCCTGAACATCCTCGGCATAATCGGGATGTCGATCAACCAAGATGCCCATCATCTTATCGAAATCGGTCGGGATAAGCGCCTTCGCCGACTTCCAGTGCTCGCGAGGCGTGCTCCCCGCGGAAGGAAAGCGGCGCAAATCCTTGAATTCAGTCGTGATCACATCATAGCCTTCAACAGCCGCACGCACAGACTCATCATCAAGCGCAAATCTCTTCTGACTCGCCTCATCGATACGTCCCGCCATCACCTCGCCGAACGCGTTTTCCACATGACGCTCTTCGGAAAAGTCGAAGTAGCGACGATAGTGGCAAAACCCGTAGTATTGGGCGTCGATGTTTTTCCATGCCCAATACTGCGTCGTAAGCTCGCAATAGAGAGGATTCCTCTCGGAGATGTTCTCTCCGTCGTCATCATGAAACGCCCACGGATAACGCCACGAGCGCAACGCGGAACCAACTTGCACGGGCTGGAATACAGACCCTTCGAAAAAGGAAGCCTTTGTGCGACGAGACGAAAATGGGCACATCGGAATGTTCGACCGATCCACCCTCCAACCGCCTTCCTTGGCGAAGGAAGGCCGCAGCGGCAGCGCGCTCACGACAGAAACGGGGACGACGGGGGTCGCCTTCAGGCAGACGCATGCTCGAAAAAGCTCCTCGGCGCACGCAGCCCATTCACGCAGATCCCTGCCTCGACCGAAACCGCCGCCCACGAGACGCATGATCTCGCACGCAACAGATGCGTCATCCCAAAGCTCTCTAACCGAAGACAATCCTCTTGCATATCGTCAGCGTCGAGGTTGTCCCACCATTCATTCATCGTATGCTCGAGCAAACGCTGGCGCATATCGGCATAGGCAGAGCGCGAAACGCTCGACCAACGGTAACCGCTCTTGTCGATAAGCGACTCGACGCAACGACACGCCGCCGCATCCTGCGCAGCTATGTCTCTGAACGTCGAGATCGACAAGTCGGAGCCAAGCGTCACTCCTCTGCCGAGGTTATATACGTACCAACATGAATCGGGGATCGCGCGGTAGCTTCTCGCTTGGAGCGCGATGGCAAACGAAAGACACGCATCATCGGGACGCGTCAACCTCACATCGTCGAGGAGGCCGACGGCGCGGCGAACCATGTCACCTCGATAGAGCTTATGATGCACGTTCCAATCAAAGCCATCATGCTCAAGGCCCTTGAACGACATGCGGAGGATGGCCTCGTCCGTCAAAACACGCGGTCGGGGATTCATGAACGCCGCCATGCCCCCGAGCGGCGTCATCGGCAAGTTCGTTATGAGCAACCACTCTCACGCCGAAATGGAGCATATCAACAGGTGCGCACGTCAGCTCTGACGCAAGGCGCTCGCAGGTGAACGGCTCTAGGGAATCATCCTGATCGATGAGCATGACGTATTCGCCCGTTGAAGCCAAAATGCCGTCTTTTCTGGCGACGAGCGTCCCCTTGTTCTCGGAGTGTGAAACCAGCTTGATGCGAGCATCCTCCTCCAAGGCGCGTTGAACCACCGCCAACGTATCATCTGGGCTCTTATCATCGACAACGACTATCTCGATATCGGAAAACGTTTGCGCCTGCAAGTTTTTCAGGCACTCCGAAAGATGACGTGCGCTGTTGTAAGCCGGAACGACTATGGAAATAAGTGACATGATCAGCTTTGCTCCTTTAACATATCGCGCATACGTTGTTAACTTTACCATAGCCACAAACCAACACGGAAACCCACACCAACAGCCCATTCACGCGGAGCTCAAGGCCGCGTCCACGCCTTCGCGCAACGCGCGAGCAGAAACGCGCGCACGCTCGCCTCATCTTCTCGGCATCAGCCACGACGAGCATATGGCTCGCAACTAAACACGGAAAGGAAACTCGACGATCTAGACGTAACGATAGTCCTTCATGTAATTGTTTCTTTTTTTACGGCGGAGAGATAATGACGTATGTAGCAACCATAATCATCCCCGTAAATTCGAGCTAGAACCCTATGCGACTCTTTTTATATTTCCGCACGTCAAAGCGATACGATCCGCGTCGTCCCTCAGGAATGCCCTTCTCGATAAAGTGCCTCAGCGTCTTCTCGCTGTCAAAATAATCGCGCGGTGCATCATCGTAGCGCTCTGTATAGTAAGAGAAATCGTAAACCGCGCATAATCCACCCCGTCGATTTCAGTTGCACCGACGATCTTGTTCTCGGAAATGAAAGTTCCGCCGTTCACAACGCAATCGTTCAACAGGAGAGGGATGCTTGTGTCGCAAGCAATTTGCGCATAGAGGGATAATTGTTTAAAGCAATGAGCATGATGGGATCGGCGAAGCCAAAACCTCTGCCGTAAGCCCCGAGCGTAAAGCCTCTTCGTATTCCCGCGACAAGCCGGAAAGCAGTCCTCGTTGTCCCCAGGACATCTCATCACGTAATCAACGAATTCGAAAGCGTCAGAAAGCCGAAAGCCGAAAGGAAAGCCGTTCGAACGAGCTTCCGCCCCAAAACCGAGGGAACTCTTCGAGCGGCAACAGCCTCGACAACCGAAGGACTCTCGCTCCAAATAGGATACTCCCGGCAACGTTTACCCGATCCAAGAAGCCACACGTTGAGCAGACGCTCCGCAAGATAGCCGAACACACGGCGCTGATTTCCCGGATGCCCGGAAAACGGATCGATCAAAGACTCGCACGCGTCTAAAACGGCGAAAAGCCATTCGCAATACTCGTCGATGACTTCCTTGCGCGCGATGATGATGTTGTAAGGAGAAAACGCGTTCGACGCCATCACTTCGTAAAATGCGCTTAAATATCCTGGCGCCACCCTCGATACGACATCCGCGAGAATAGCCAGATCCTCCGTCTGATGATAGCGGCAATAATGCTGCGCTATCGTCATATCGAAGTACTCCTATTCAGCGATCAGGCAATCGGCGTCGTCGAGCGCCGAAACGATCTGCTCCGCCGTTAACGGAGAAAACGCCCCGTCTTCGCCGCGAAAACCAAGGCAACGACGATAGTGGACAAGCCCCGTTATGGAGTTCGATGCATTTCGCCATAGCCAATACAAACCCGTAAGCTCGCAAAACGTCGAATTTTTTCTCAGCGATGGAGTCGCCTTTCGAGTCGAGCTGAAAACCGGGAGGCACGTTAGAGCCCGCAGCGTCTTCTCCAGACACACCTACAAGCAGACCGACATAGGGATCTGCCCAACCGCCGAAAACAGGCTCATGCGTCGCCACGTAAATCGCGACATCCGACCTCTCCCCTCGCTTCATGCAAACCACCTAGCGTTTCTCGCCCGAGCCGGCGAGAACCTCATTGATTTTTCTCGGGATCCCCCCATACAGCAGGTGAATCGTAAGGCCTATCGGGAAACGCCCCGTAGCGCAAGGCGATATCGAAACCTCGTTCCTCGATGAACTTCTCAACTTGCTCCGCAAGCGAGACGGGAACACCCGAGCAGCACTCGATAACACCCGTCACGGCATCTTGGCTGACGCACAGGGCGATCTGCCGTGCTAGTTCGTCGATACGAAGAAAATCGTATTTGTTCTTTCCCGTCGTGAAGGGAAACCCGTCGCCCCATCACGTGCGGCGCGAGCAATTTTGCCGAAGATGGATTGGGAGAAGACATCATCGCCGTAAATGTAATACCCGCGCAGCCACTGGAAGCAAACGCCCTTGTTCTTGGCGAGAATCGAAACAAGCTGTCTCAGCGCAAGCTTAGATACGCCGTAGTAGCTCAAAGGATTGCAAGGAGTCGCCTCGTTGATGGCGCCTTCCCAGTACCCAACCTCATGCATGCTGCCCATAACGGCGATTTGAGGCACCCTTCTTCGATCAAGCGGGAAAGGAAGCTGAAATGACCTGGAATATCATCAATATGAGATAGAGAGGAGTGGTCGAAGCCGTTTTGCCATGCCAAATGCAAACAAGCATCGGGGGCCTCCCCTATAGCCCTAACGATCGAAAAGTCCTCGTCGAAAAGATCGGCGGCAACATGCAGGAAGAGCCCGCAGGAGCCGCATCGTCCCTATCGAGGGTAACGACTTTGACACCCCCCCTCGAAAGCTCCTCGACTACATGACGCCCGATGTACCCGTTCGAACCCGTGACAAGAACCGACTTCATATCCATCACCTATCTCAGCTTTCGCTCTTTTTTCGCTCCGAGGCCGTTGTGAACCTGCTCCCGCTTTTTCGACCACGCGATTATTTTGCGACCCCATGAGCTCGCAGGCTTCTCGATCAAATGCCATGAAACCATCGCAAGCAGGAACGACGGAATCAAACATAACGTCCCGAAAATAGCAGTTGAGGAAAACGCGTCGGGCCCTAAAACCATGACCATAGCCTGTTGAATAGGAAACGCCCACAAATACAAGCCATAGGAGTAATCGTTCTCGGCAAAGACCCTACCGAAAGCAGCCTCATGCGGAAACGAGAGAGGCCACGACGTATGGCAGAGAGAGCAGCACGACAAGCTCGCAGAACGCAGGATGCAGCCCCACAGTGAGAATGCAAGCCAAGAGAGAAACAAGCGCGGCAATCTGCACGTTGAGATACTTCCCGAAATCAAAAAGACAAACGTAGCGCCACGAAAAAAGTACGGCACCAGAACAAGGCCGTCGAAGATATTGGTACCCCAGATGACAAGCGCAGCCTGAGGCGCAAACATAATGTGAAGCAAGCTGAGGACGGAGAGGATGACAGATAACGCCACAAGCGCCCAACGCCTCCACCTCCGCATCAAAAGCAGCATCGGAGGCAAGATCAAATACATCGAGAACTCGACAGGAAGCGTCCAAAGCGATCCATTGACGGCATTCGGATAAAAGTTATCAACGAAAACGCCCGGAAGCGCATACTGGGGTTCATCAATCGAATTCAATGCGAAAATAGCGCAACGGACCACCCGATGCGAAATATTCGCCCAAGGAGAGGCTGCTTAAATGGGGCCTGCGACAAACGCCATGATGAAACAGACGAATATCAGCCCTGAAATATCCTAAACGCACGTCTTACGAGATAACGAAGCGGATGCGGGTCTCTCAAATAACTCGTGCAAATGAGGTATCCGCTGAGAAAGAAGAAGATCTTCACCGCGATGGAAGACGCTTCCTGCCCGAACAGAATCGGCATCTGACCACCCATGAAGTGAGCCATATGCCCATACACAACCATAGCTGCCGCTACGAAGCGAATGAGGTTGATGTTGTTGCGCCGATCCTTATCGCACGACGAGACGAAAAGGTTCGTCATTACCTTCTGCTCCTGTTCCAAGCCAGCTTTCGCTTTTTTCGCCCGCGCACGCACCAAAAGACGCGTTCCCCTATACAGACGATCATCCACCCTCTGCTGTAGCCAAAGCGCACCTCGACGCCAACCACCGAAGCAGGCTCGTCGAAACAAACCTTCACATACGAGCACGACTCCAAGAAAGCCGTCTCCCTCTTCACTCGCCCAAAAGCCGTTATAGACGAGGTTCGACGGATCGAACTCCCGAATCGAACCATCATCCAGCTCAACACGCATCTTTCAGGTTTTTCAACGTCATGGATCCTTCGGTGTTGAAACGTAGAAGAACCTCCCTCGTCGGCTCCCTCCCTCCCATCCCACATGACTCGAAACCGAACTCCTCCCTGCTCTCGGGATCGTATGAGCAAGCGCACTCAAGCGGAGCCGACTCGGCACCCGTCTCGTCAACACGATGCACGCCACCTGGGATGAATGAATGCGAACATAGCTATGTTTAGGGCTGAGACGCTGCTCGATGAGGCTCGACGTGCCCGGGCAACAAGGGGATATCGCTCATCTTGTCAAGAATGCGCGTTCTGTTCATCTCCCATTCGCCTTCGTCATGCAATTGATGAGAGTTCTCGGCATCTTTCCACAGACGGTAATCGCCGTGTTGCACCCCCGAATTGGTCACACCGCACACATAGGAAATGCGCATCAGGTAATCCCAATCTTCAGTGGTGGTAGAGACTCATCGAACCTGAAACCTAAATCACGGCACACGAAGGTGGAAACGCCCACGCCATGAGGGCATCGGTTCGTGCTCACCTGCACGAACGGGTCGAATTCGAATGTGTAAGTAGCATGGGGCGAGGAAACAGCCCTCAAAGACGCTGACGTTCCCGCCTCAGTCGATGTCCACTCCTGAGTGTAAACACCGCTTAGGATGATCGAGCCGTAATGATCGCGCAACTCCGACAAGAAAGATTCGATCCAGTTGTCGAACACCAGATCGTCATCATCGAGAATAACGGCATAAGGAGACTCCACGATCGACAAAGCGACGTTAAGCGGACGCGACCTCCCTCCACCGTCTACCGCAACCAGTTCGATTCGGTCTTTCAACCACCTGGGCTGATTTTTTCCACAAGATGAGAAACGCGCTCTCTCGCCTCCTCATCAGCATTATGCATAAGCAGTATCACCATGAAATCCCGAGAAGTCTGAGCCGTCAAGCACAGCAAGGCCTCCTCAAGAGCGTCCATGCGCTTTCCCTGGGTTCTCATGATGACCGCAATGGCGCCCTGCTCGCTATTCTCTTGACCAGTTCATAGGGAAGCGGACCGCACGCGACTCCGATGCCACCCACTTCAAATAACGTGCGAGGACAGAGTTTTCGGGCACGCTCACAAACGTTTCGATATATCGATTCTCTTCCCTCGATGCACGAATGTCCATTTTATTCATCCAACCAATCCCTCACCAAACGCTACAGGGCAAATCCATGCGCGGCATAGTTGCCCGAGATAAACTGAGCCACAGAATGATCCGATCTAGCTGTTCGGGAAGTTCGCCCGCAGCCTTCCTGCGCTGAAACTCCTCGACGGCCTTTTTGTGCTCGTCGCGCGCAATCCGAAGCGAAATAAGACATTATATTGTCAAGCACCTCGATCTGACCACTTATACGCCATGAGCAAAGCAGCTTCCTGCAGAGTAGTACACCTCAGATGACGTGGGGCACCATTGTCCATCCGCCGAAAGACGCTTCGGCATGGAACACCGGCGCATCGGATCGGTATATCACCTTGTAGCCGAGCAACCGCACCCGCCAAGAAAATCAACGTCATCGCAATACATGAAGAACGACTTCTGATCAAAGCCGCCGACCTCGCCAAATACGCCACGAGGGACAATCGCCGCGGCGGTTGATGCCCAACTAGTAACCCCCGTCTCTACGTCGTAGTCCTTCGGATGCTCTATCGGCGTTTGACGCGCCTCGACCATACCCACATCAGGGTCTTCGAAAGACGAGATCATCTTGAGAAAGAAGGTTGGGCACAGCAGCACATCGGGGTTCATGATCATGATGTAATCGGTCTGAGCCCGCTCGGCCAAGAGGTTGTGTCCCTTCGCCGTCCCTGTGTTCTCCTCGAAAAAGCAATATTCGACATCGACCATCTCGGCCGCAATCGATGAGAGCGAGGCAAGGTCATCCTCGTCAAACAAGCGCGCCGGGACGAGTCGCCATATCTCATTACGCAGTTGCACTCAAGCCCGAATCCCCGGCCACCCGCACTGCATTCACCAAGGATTCAAATGCGGCAAATACGCGATCCTTCTCGTTTCGATAAAGAACCGACTGAATCTGCAGGGATATTTTTCTCATCACACGTCCCATCTTCATTTATCGTATCAGGCTAAATCGAGCGGAATCCGACAGCTATCCGATTTTTCGATAATAGCAAATATGCTCTGTCCGTAAGTAGTCCCGGAACCGCCCATTTTCCATTAAGGTCGGCGAGGCATGGCGCGCACCCCCTGGTGACGTAGCTGAATCGAGGATCCACGCAATCGTTGACCAAAGGATCGCACGATGCATAAGCCTTCAGATGCTGAACCTGCGCGCGCAACCCGATTCTCACCGCGTCAACACCCCAGGAGCTGAAATCCGCACCCGAGGCTCCTCCGTTTGTGGCACCCAGACCCGCGAAGTTACATTGCTCGGGCTTCACCTGCCCGCCGAAACGCAACCATCCCTGTCTCGTGCATTGCCTGGGCAAACACGACCTCAGGTTTAACGCCCTCGATTCGCGCCTCCTCAATCAATATCGTGCAGAACTCCTCGATCGAATCCGCGCCGAATCGAGCATAGACCGCACTCGGGAACGTGGCATTTCGATTAAACAACCTCACCAACTCTGCTGAAGTCACATTGAAGCACCCATTATCGAATAACTGGTCGCATCATGAAAACCAACCGAAGTCAAGCCCCATTCTTCGGTGGAGGGGCCGTACGTCGCCCATATGGAGACCCGGTACGTACCTGCTCTTGAATAGTCGACAACGCCCGACCAGCTGCCGTCGGAGTTTCGGTAGCCCTGCACCCACCTCACGACGCCGCCCGGGAAACCACCTCGAAGCTGGCGTTCGAGGGGGACGCCGAGAAGCCCTCGGCGCGCATGGGAGAGCACCCCGCCGTCAAACGAGGCGGAAACGCGCGCATCGAACTCCGCGACGAAGGCATGCGCCGACCCCACGGCCAGCGTGCGCCCGCCGAAAGTGGCCCAGAGCGTCACCTCGTAGCCGCCGAACTCGCCGAGCTGGCCTGCCGCGTCGAAATCGGACGACCAGCTGCCGTCGGAGTTTCGGTAGCCCTGCACCCACCTCACGACGCCGCCCGGGAAACCACCTCGAAGCTGGCGTTCGAGGGGGACGCCGAGAAGCCTCGGCGCGCATGGAGAGCACCCCGCCGTCAAACGAGGCGGAAACGCGCGCATCGAACTCCGCGACGAAGGCATGCGCCGACCCCACGGCCAGCGTGCGCCCGCCGAAAGTGGCCCAGAGCGTCACCTCGTAGCCGCCGAACTCGCCGAGCTGGCCCGCCGCGTCGAAATCGGACGACCAGCTGCCGTCGGAGTTTCGGTAGCCCTGCACCCACCTCACGACGCCGCCCGGGGAAACCACCTCGAAGCTGGCGTTCGAGGGGACGCCGAGAAGCCCTCGGCGCGCATGGAGAGCACCCCGCCGTTAGACGAAGCGGAAACGCGTGCAGTAGGAGAGCTGAACGTCCATGCCGTCTGAACCCAATGCGATGTGGAGGGGCCAAACGACGCCCAAAGATGCAGCTGGTACTCGCCGAACTCGCCCGCTCCCCTCAAAAGATGCCGTCCACGTACCGTCCCCCTGACGATACGCCTGCACCCATTCCACGCTTCCGCTGGGAGAGACCACCTCGAAACTCACGTTGGAAGGCTGCACCGTAAAGCCCGACCCCGTGATACCCAGCGTTCCATCCTTCCATGAAGTCGAGACCTTCATTTGCGGGACGTCAACGAACGCAGAGCCGTCCTCGACCTTGAAAGACGATCCTTCTGATAAAGCGCACCAAACCTCAACGGCGTACTCCCCCAGGGGACGGACAGCTCCGACAAATCCAGCGAAGCGCTCCAGCGGTCATCACCAGCTTCACCTTGCAACCACCTCGAAGAGCCGTCGGGAGCCTCAACGTAGAACGCGACGTTTTCAGGAGCAACGCCCCACGAGAGAGCGTCGAAGCGCAACCTGTCATCTTCTTTTCGATGCTTTAAAAGCGCATGAATTATAGCCCGCGTAGCATTCTCCGAAAGCGTCCGTCGACGAGCCTATTGTTGCGTAAACCTCAACATAATAGACACCGTAGCAATCACCCAACGAGACGAACGCCCCCCAAAGTCCCGTCTCGCTCTCATAAGCTTGAACCCATGATGTCACGCCCACGGGATTCACCACCATAAACGCCACGTTATCCGGATACGATCCTCCGAATGCAGATGCGATTGAAAGACCGCCGTCAACAACCTCCGCGCTCAGCGTACAGCCCACTTTCTTCAACCCGTACTGTTCGGCTATGCCCGTCGCATCCGCAGCGCCCAAGGCGCGAAGATTTTCCTCGTTGCCCATAAACGCAGCGTCACCCGGGTTCGAGATGAACGCATGCTCGACGATGATGCCGGGGATACCCGCCCAATGAGCCCCATCGATTATCGTAAAGTAATCCGCGATGCTGCCATCGGGAAACGTCTCGCCATTAGTGGAATCGCTCCAGTAGATATCACGCTCGGCAATACCCAAAGCCGTGATCTGATTCAAGATCTTCTCGGCAAGCTCTTTGCCCGCCACATGCGCTTCCTGGTAGTAATAGCTGCTGTCATTTGGGACGACGACCTCGGCACCATGCGCAGAAGAGGACGTCGAGGAGTTGATGTGAACACTCACGATAACATCGGCGCCCTGGGAAACCGCATAGTTGACACGCTCGCTCAAGCCGACATACGAGTCGTCTGTGCGGGTCATGACAACGCGAACACCGTAGTACTTCTCCAGCTCATCTTTGCAATATCGAGCGATCTTGAGGGTAAGGTCCTTTTTCGGAAAGCCCATGACCCTGCGCACCGCCGTCATAGCCGCCGTGGCCCGGGTCAAGAGCCACCACCAACTCATCAGCACGCCCCATCGAACGCGAAGGGGAACCAGCTGCATACGCCGACCCCTCATCAACGCCTAGGGCGTCCAACGCCGCCGCAATGGCGCTTCCAACGTCATCAGCCGCTTGCAAATTGCCCTTCGTCAACCGTGAAGGCATTAAGTCCCTCATTGCGAGAAAAATCGCCCATGCGAGCAACGAATTGCGCATCTTCGACGTAAAACGCATAGCCGTTTTCCGCATCGCTCGAAAATGGAATGCTTTGCACGGCCGCGTTCTCGGAAAACGAGAGGTCAAGAGACTTCAGCCTGTAAGAGCCTTCACCCAGCATCGAGCCCGAAAAAGAGAACATGACCGCGCCGGCAATCCGCTTCTCGAAATCGAAAGTGAACTCCTCCCCGATTCGTCGTCGACGACCACAAGGCGCGCGTCGTCGACGACCAAGCCATCATCCGCAAAACCAACGACAACGGTCTGCACGTCTTCAGAGGTCATCTCAGGAGACTCGAGCAATACGTAATCGATCAGCGAAAGATCCAGACGCTTCGCATCATAGGATCCAACCTCCTCATCGGAGCTGCCCGAACCACCGGGCTCGCTCTCTCCCGATGAAGACGAAGGTTCGGGTCCTTTCTGGTCAAGAGACCCCATGTTGTCGTCAAGCGTATCTTCGGCAGAACTTGCATCGTCGCTTCCGACGAGCTCATCGTCTTCCGTCGGCGCACCATTGCCCTGGATGCCGTTTCCTGCTTCAGCTTGATCGTCGAACCGAGAGCTATCTGTATCGGCACGTTTCCCTGCATGCAGCTCTTGACTCTGCTCGATGGCGAACGACGACGAGGGATCGCCAGAATCCGAAGCGAGAGCCACCGACGGCACCATTGACATCGCCAAGACCGCCGACAAACCGATCGATGCAATTTTGCGAGGTAATTTCACGCTCTTCCCCACCCTTACCGTTGAGACCAATGCGATGTATCGAGAAACTTCGGCAGGCATCGCGCAAAGCGCCCCCGCAAAGCGCGAACAGGGCAATCGCCCCTTATCGAAAACGCCCTGCCGAATCGAAATGAACCTGAAGTTTAGAAATGATACATCAATGACAAGGAGGCGCGTTCTCCATCAGCGGATATCCAAAACGTTGTCGTAAATTCGCCCCCCCGCAAAACATCCGGAGACAAACACGAAGATGGACATGCCGCATTTAAGCCCCATCTGATTTTTTCTTTGCAGGGCGCGACATGGGTAAAACGCGCGGGATAGCCGGCGACGATCTTTGCCCCCGTTCGCAAGTCCAGCTAAACATCGGCTTCCGGGAGAACCCCGCCCTAATCGATCGCAAAATCGAGAATTGGCGAGGCGCCCACGTAAGCCCCGTTCGCATAGCGCGTCAGCGACACCCTGTTGACGACCAGCGTCCAACCGGTACGCCCGCCACCTCGAACCCACACTGGGCAAATGGCTGAGCAAATTAGCTCGATCCTACCGTCGCCGCGCTTTTTCAAAGCGGCTCGCGACCTTGTTCTACCCTCCATCAGATCGACGCCCAGCTCGGCCTTCACCAAATCGAACGCCGCCGCGATGGCCTTGTCCATGTCGTAGTACTTATAGCCGCCCAGACGACCCGCGAACACCACGTCGCCCTCGGCCTCGGCAAGCGCCGCGTACTCCTCGTAAAGCTTCGTGTTGCGCTCGTCGTTGATGGGGTAATACGGCTCATCTCCCGCTGCCAATTCGCCGGGTACTCGCGCGTGATCACCGTCGTGGGAATGCTCTCCCCCGCCGCGTCGCGTCCGAACTCGAAGTGCTTGTGTTCGATGATGCGCGTGAAGGGCACCTCGCGCGCTCGGTGTAGTTCACCACGGCGTTGCCCTGCCAGTTCTCGCATTCAAGCTTCTCGGTCTCGAAGCGCAGGCTGCGGTACTCGAGCGTGCCCAGCTTGTAATCGAAGTACTCGTCGATGGGCCCGCAATAGATCACGCGATCCGCAATGCCGTCGTGCTCGGCGATAAACTCTTTGTACTCGGTGTCGAGCAGGGTGTCCGTGTCGCCGAACATGCGCTCCACCATGGCGGTGTAGCCGCCCATGGGGATGCCCTGGCAGCGGTCGTTGAAGTAGTTGTTGTCGTAGGTGAAGCGCAAGGGGAGGCGCTTGATGATGCTGGCGGGCAGGTCCTTGCAGTCGCGGCCCCATTGCTTCTCGGTGTACCCTTCACCAGCTTCTCGAAGATGTCGCGTCCCACCGGGGAAAGCGCCTGCTCCTCGAGGTTGGCGGGATTTTCCACCGCGCACGCAGCCTTCTGCTCCTCGATGATGGCCGCAGCCTCGACAGGCGTGCGGATGCCCCACATCTTGGAGAACGTGTTCATGTTGAACGGCATGTTGTAAAGCTCGTGTCTTTATACACCGCCACAGGCGAGTTGACGTAGTTGTTGAACTCGGCGAAGCGGTTGACGTAGTCCCAGACGTCCCTCATGGAGGTGTGGAAGATGTGGGCGCCGTACTCGTGCACGTTGATGCCGTCGACGTCTTTCGTGTAGATGTTGCCCGCGATATGGGGGCGACGATCGATCACCAGGCACGACTTCCCCAGCAAGCGCCGCCTCGTGAGCGAACACCGCCGCGGTAATGCCCGCGCCCACCACGAGGTAATCGTAATGCTTTTCCATGAACATCCCTTCCATCGGTTGCCTTCGGCCGCCCTGGTCGACTCGCGCGAAGAATCCCCCGCCCGTCTCATCATTCTACCTAGACACGGCGAACGCGAAACGAAGGAGGGAAGGCTCTTGCTGCGCACTTAAAATGCGAGCCATGAATATGTGACTATTGCCGCAATAAATTATAGGCGAATTAACGCTTGAGTAACTGGAAGGAACTGCGTGAAACTTCCATGCGATATAATTTCCACCCAATACCGACACCTACCGAGGAAGACGCTTCATGTCATCGAGCAAGAAAACCAAGTACTACTCCTACGATTCCGACAATACGAACACGAACGACCCTCACGCGCTCGTCTCGGTGATCGTGCCCATCTACAATGCCGGGCCCTACCTCGATCAAGCGCTCGACAGCGTCTCCGCCAAACACACGAAAACCTCGAGATCATCTGCCTCAACGACGGATCAACCGACGACTCCTGCAGATCATGCAGCGTCACGCGAAGGACGACAGCCGCATCGTCATCATCGACAAGCAGAACCAGGGTTACGGGGCAACCTGCAATCGAGGGCTCGAGGAAGCGCACGGCGAATGGATCACCATTCTCGAACCCGATGACTGGATAGAACCCGACATGTTCGAAGACATGCTCGAATTCGCAGCGGAGTTCTCCGAGAAAATCGACATCATCAAGACGCCTTACTGGAGCATCAAAAACGCAGATACCCCTCGCAGCGAAAAACTTCAATGCAACTATAAGAACAGGGTCAAACCGAGTAGGCAGCCTTTCGTCATAACCGACGCCATCCATCTGCTCCACCATCACCCCTCTATTTGGTCGGCGATTTACAGGGAAGAGCTTCCTAAGCGAGTTCAACATCCGCTTCTGCAAGCCGATTCGCGCTGGATGGGCCGACAACCCCTTCCTCATAGAAACGCTTTGCCAGGCGCGCGGCATCGTCTACCTCGATCAACCTTATTATTGCTATCGCGAGGACACAGAAGAGAAGATATGACTTTACAAGAACAACCCCGACATCCCCCTTCGACCGCTGGAACGAGATGCTCGACATCATCGAAGATCTCGGCATCACCGACGAACGCATCCTCTGTGCCCATTACAGTCGTGGCTTCATGTACATGAGCGTCGTCATCGAAGAGCACGACCCGACGACCCCACTATCTACGCTCAGCTCAAGCACATGTTCGAGCGAATGGATCCCGATCTAGTATTTGGATACCCGCACATCTCTCCGGCTGTCGCCGTCTGTTTGCTGAGATACGTGGACTCCCAAAGCCTAAAGGCAACCAGCTTCTGGCACGGAATAGATCTTTTTCTCACAAGGAATATACAGGTTGAGCAACATCGGGCTTAAGGGCACTATCGAATCGGTGGGCAAGTATTTCTCCAAATACAAAAACGAACCGGCGGCGATAAGCCGCCACAGGGAGAAACGTAGCCCCGTCAAGCCGATTTAAAGCGCCCCTCGGGGCGCTTTGTCGTCGTCGGGAAACGTCGAAAACTCTCTTCTGAATATTTCGCGACGTGAGCACCGCCCGTTTCGCGGTTTGCGTATCGGTGCTCACGCCGTTTGGGAATCACCCGTTTCGCCGAGGCGTATCACCTCCTCCCGTCGGCGAGCAGTTTCCCCGTTGACGTCGCCCAGGTTGATCCGCACCGATCCCGTGGACCAGCGGTCGACCATCGCGTCGGCCTGCACGCCGCCGCCGAGCCTCCCGCCACCTCTGCGGGCGCGTACTGCGTGCACAGCACGGTGGACCCGCCGCGTAGCGGCGCTCGATCAGCTCGAAACAGGAAGAGATGTCCGTGTCGGTGACGTCCTTCTGTGAGCCATTCGTCCAGGACGAGTCTCGCACCGCGCGTACTTCTTCAAGATCTTGGCGTTTGATCTCTCGGTCGCCGCGAGCTCGTCGCGCTCCATGAGCAGGTCGGGCAGGCGGATGTAGCGGGCGCTCCTGCGCATCCTGCACGCCTGCTTGGCGATGCAGCACGCCAGGCAGCTCTTTCCCGTGCCCGTGCCCTCTATCACCACGTTGGCGCCCCTGTCCATGAACACGGCAGGTGCCGGTCTCCCGTATCAGGATGCCGTCGATGCCGCGTCCGTCGTAAATCATGTCGCCCATCTCCGCGTCGGAAACCGCAGCGGGCGCGCTGGACCAGCCTCTTCACGCTGGATGCGCGCTTCGCCCTGCAGGCGTAGTCGACCATCATGCGGGTTCTCTCGTCGAAGGGCGGCGCCATGCTCGTCGCGTCCGAATCCTGCAGGTCCAATGCCTCGCCCGTCTCGCCGAGCCCCATCTCGCGCAGCTTCCTCCCGGTCTCTTGGCCAATCATCGCCGATCGCCCCTAATCCCTGCAGCAGCGGCGCCGCGCACGTGGCCCCTTCGCGGCGGCATCCGCGCCGTCGTTCCCGTTCGCGCCTTCGGCGGCACCGCGGTCGAGCCGGAGTCCAGGATCGCCTTGAGGCGCCGGCACCCGGAGAGTTCAGCCGCGGCAGCGCGTGCCCGCACGCGGCCTCGAGCCGGTCCTCGCCGTGCTTCTTAGACAGGTTCAGCGCCGAGAGCGCCGGGTTGCACGCCTGCTCCTTGACCTTGGCGCGGGCGAATATGCGGCCCGCAACGGCCGCGCAGTTGGGACCGACTCGCTTCGCCCAGCCTTTGACGCGGGCGTCGTCCCATTCGGGTTTGAGGAAGGAGTCCATGGCATGTGCGCCTCGTCGGTCGAGTAGTCGTTGACGACGTAGGCGGGCTTGAGGCGGTGGGCGGCGATGCGCTCGCCGGCATGGTAGATTGACAGCGTCGATTCGCCGACCCGCAGGTCGACTTTGCACCCGACATAGCGGTGGGGCACGGGGTAGCGGTTCTTGGCGCGGACGACGTGGGAGTCGAGGTCGACCGAGCGGTTGCACACCCATTCGGCGACGTCGCAGCGGACGTCGGGCAGCGGGCGCAGCTCGGCGGCCTCGACCTCGGCGGACACCGAGTCGCGGCTGCCCTGCCTTTTCTGGAAGGGGCGGGCGTTGCACGCCGCGTTGCATCTGCGCACCGCGAGCACGGCCTCGTCGAGGCTGGCGAACGTACGGTTGCGCAGCCGGGCGATCACCACGTGGCCGCGTCGCGCACGGTCCCTTCCGCCGACGCCTTCTGCTTGGGCTTTCTCACCCGGCGGGCATGATGGCCGTCATATAGCGCTCGCCGAGAGCCTCGTAGGCGTCGTTGAGCACGATCTCGCCCTCGCGCGGGCGCCTGACCACCCGTCTTCAGGTTGTCGCAGACGGGCGCTCGGGCGCGCCGCCCCAGAACTCGTGCATATGCGCATGGCAGCGCAGCCAGGTCCGCCCTCTCATGTCCAGCGTCGGCTCGAAGTAGGCCTTCTGGCTGAATGGCAGGACGCCGACGAGCAGGTATATCTTGGGAGACCTCGCCGGTCGCCGGGTTCATAAGGCCCTTCCCGAGCGTCGGTCCCGACCAGTCGACCTCGCAGGATCGCCCGGCCTTGTGCTCGATGCGCTTCGTGAGGTTCCTGGAGCGCGTCCAGCTGCCGTAATCGCCGCAGAACTTGGTGTAGCCCATGGCCACGGCGCCGGTTCGCCGGCATTCCTCCCGTACTCGTCGTGGAGAAGCCGCAGGTTGACTCCCGCCTTGGCCGTCTCCTTGTGCACGTAATCCCAGTCGGGTTCCCTGAGGACGCTCTCCCGCGCGTGCTTGTCGGGATAGAGCAGGCGGTAGACGTCCTCCTCGCCCAGGCCCTCCGCGTCCCCTCCACGCGACGCCTCGCTCGGAGGCGATGCTGAACACCTCGCAGACCGAGTCCATCGGACATGCGCCGCGTCTTCGCTATCGACCTCCTCGACATACCCTGCTCGCGGAGCTGCATTATCGGCTTCGCCCTGATCTTTCTCGCCATGATTGCTCCTTCCGTTCGATCGGCTCCATGGCGAGAAGATCGTACGGAAGGGGGAGGCGATACGGAACCGCGAATCGGGCGATACGGAGCCAGCGAATCGGTTGCTCGGCCAAGCGATACGGAAAGCGTGAAGCGGGTGCTATTCAAATGCCGCAATACTCACTTCGAAAACAACCCTGAATCCAGAGTGGACGACAGCTATTCCGCAGCAGCGTCCCAGCTGCTCGCAGGGGCGGGCATAGGCGTCCAGCTTGAATCGTGAAGGATCTTGCGAGATTCCCTCCAGCCTGCAATAAGCCTTTAGAACCCGATTTAAGAGACGAACGGTCAACCGAGACAAGCCTGATGTATTCTTTGGCGAAGCTCAGCACCGTGCCGAGCGCATATCCAAGGGGGCTGTAATCACCTTTCAGCCTAAGATACCGAGCCATATAGCCACGATTGCGCATAATGTAATAACGCGTCATATCAGATGACGAGTTCAGCTGACGAACCCCGTCACCTCCCAGTTCCTCACCTCTCGCGAGCGCTTCAGCACCACGTCGGACACCACCACCGAATCAGTCCCTCTGCTGGCAAGGTAACCGTAAATGCAGTCGTCCCAGTAAATGAAGAAACGCTTATCGGGAAAACCGATTTTGGAAACCACGTCGCGGCTGAACATCCCACCCTCGAAGCAAGCGGTGTTGGTGCGCTTGAAACCCGATTCGTCGAACTTAGCCGTGGCGACGGATTGTAGATGCAAAGCGGCTCGATAAAGCGATATTGCCAATAAAACGGTCCGCCGTCGTAATCGAGTCTACTGCCCTGTACAACTCCATGATCGGGCATCCACTTTTTCAAGGCGTTGCAACGCCTCGGGAACTACAACAACATCATCGTCCATAAGCCAAAACCAATCGGCTCCAAGCTCATATGCAAGTTTGACACCAGCATAAAAAGCCCCCCGCGCCACCAGTGTTTTCCCCTTGAGGCGCGTACATCACCGAATTACCCCCATCGCACCACAACAACACCGTCGAGGCATGCTCGTCCAAGCGGTCCCTGAAATCACCAACAATCCGCGCAGTTTCCAAAAAGTATTCGTTATCGACGACGACCACG
>VOFH01001837.1_pt1 | contig 32533 bp, 31 predicted proteins | sample 5384091 | NCBI WGS metagenome assembly VOFH01 (sample SAMN12384727, study PRJNA508395) | human gut metagenome | isolation source: healthy gut G | host: Homo sapiens
CCCGTCGGCAAAGCGGCTCGAAGTTCCCGAGCACCGCGTTCCTCACGCCGTTGTCGAAGAAGAAGACCTTCTTCGCCTTCCTCATCTCCTGCGGGAGCCGCGAGCGGTACGCGGGCACGAGCCTCACCACACCCCAGTCGGAGAGCATCTCGACGTAGGCGTCGACCGTGTTCCGCGCGATCCCGAGCGAGCGCGCGAGGCCTTCGAGGTCGAGGATTCCGCCTGACTGCCGGGCGAGAAGCACCACGAGCTTTCTCACGACGCCCGGGCGCCCCGGCGCGTACGCTTCGAAGAAACCGCGCAGAAGGCGCCCCTCGAGGTACTCCGCCAACACCTCCTTCGCGTGGAGCGGCTCGGCCAGGACCTCCGGCATGAGGCCGTGGAGGAGGTACCAGGTGAAGCCGTTGTTCACAATGCCCCAGCCCGCAGCACGCGCGATGTCCGCGAGCGCGAGCGGCCGCCCGCACGCAGGAGAAGTACTCAGACAGCACTGCCGCAGAAGGTCTTTGGGGAGGTTGGGGATGATGAGGTGCATGATGGGGTTGCGCTTCGGAACGGGCGGCCGGAAAGGTCGGGAAGGTCGGGGAAGGCCGAAGAAAGGTCGCCTCCGAATTCCAAGCCTACGGCAAATTCCCGCAACTGATTGAAGAATTTTTCAGTTATTTTCTTCAATCAATTGCGGGATTTTCGCGCCGTCCTCGTACCCTCCGGCACCGCCCGGGTACCGCTCCGCCTCCGGCCATCTCTCAAACACCCCAAAACAGCGGGAAACCGGCCCGCGACCCAAGATCCCGAGCCAGTTTCGTCGTTCAAGCTCCGTTCATGCTCCCGAGGGAGCAACCTTCAACCCATCAGAAGATGATCGGTTCGAAGTACCCCGCGAAGAGGACGGAGGCGCGAAGGCACAGAGCCCCCACCAGGGCGCAGACGCCGCCCGCCAGAGCCGCCGTGTGGTTCTTCACCGCGGAGAGGATCATCGGGACGACGATCCCGAGGCCCACGGCGCCGCCCCAGAAGAGCATCGCTTCCGAGCCCGACCAGAGGGCGTTCGCACCCGCATTCGCGCCCGGCGTCCCGAAGAAGGCCGCCTGGACGAAGGCGAAGAGCACGAACGCTTCACCGATGTGAACGAGGGTCGCGGTGGTCGGCACCCAGCTGCGGTGCCCGCCCTCCAGACGGTTCGCCGCAGTGAGCACTTCCACGAGCCCGACGGCGCACGCCAACCCCGAGGCGATCCAAAGGACCGGCAGCGCGGCGGTATTCCAGAGCGGAACGCCCGCGGCCTGCGTGAGGAGGAACCCCGAATAGGCCGTCGCCGCGACGCCCAGCACCGCATTGAAGAGTGCGGGGGGACCCGAGAGGAGCTCATCGCGCCCCTTCGAGAGGAGCCAGCTCACCACCACCGTCGCGATGCAGAGCACCGAGAGGATGCAGATGCCGATGAACATCCAGCTCGTGAAGTTGAACTTCCACTCGAGAAGCGAGTTGATCACGGCCATCGGAAGGTTCAGCATCCGCTCCAGGTGCGAGACCACGAGGAGCGTGCCGAGGATCGCGGACACCGTGCAGATGAAGAAGACCCTCTTCGACTTCAACCAGTAGTTGAGAAAAAGCCCCATGCCGGCCAAGCCGACGAACCAGAGGAAGAACGCAATCGTCCAGCCCCAGTGACTCGTGGCTGCCTGTCGGGTGAGATCGATCATTTCATACGTCATTTGGACACCACCACGAAGTAGTTGGGTTTCGTTCCCTTGTGCGGCAACAGCTTTTCGGTTTTCGACGAGGCGATCCGGCGGCTGATGTCAGAGGTCGGGTCGTTGATGTCGCCGAAGGCGCGGGCGTTCATCGGGCAGGCGGCGACGCACGCGGGCTTCCGCCCGCGGCGACGAGCTTCTCGCAGCCCTCCACCCATGCACTTCATCGGCAGCCCCGTCTTCGGGTGCGACCAACGGACGTCGTAGGGGCACGATGCGATACAGTAGTTGCAGCCGACGCAGCGCGAGGGGTCGGTCTTCACACCTGGCCCGTCTCCGGGTCGTGGTAGTTGGCGCCGAAGGGGCAGGTGCGACGCAGGGCGCGTCCTCGCACTGCTGACACTGCACGAGGATCTGCACCGGGCGCTGCGCGCGCTCCAGGGTCACCATGCGGATGTTCGACGGGAGCCACCCCCAGCCCGCGACCTCGTCGGTCATCATGTCGGGCTGGTTCGTCTGGACGCACGCGACGTGATGCAGGCCGTGCAGCCGATGCACTGGGTCGCGTCGAAGAGATGGGCCAGTTGTTTCTTTGCGGTCATTTTCCAGGGCCTCCTCAGTTGACGCGGCGGATGCGCACCGACACGTTGTTGCTCATGTTCCCGCAGGACGCCTGCGAGTAGCCCGTCGCAAACCACTGCGTGTTGATGCCTTCGCGGACCCACTCGTATTCGGGCAGCAGGTGCTTCGTGCGCACGCCCCCTTCAAACCCGTGGAAGAAGAGCACCCCTTCCATGACGCGGTTCGTCACCGTCACCTTCGTGCGGCCCTTGACGCCGGTGTCGAGACCCTCAAGCTCGACCATGTCGCCTTGTTCGATCCCGAGGCGCTCGGCATCCGAAGGATGAATCCAGAGCGTGCGGTCGCCCAAGAATTTCGAGGGCCACGTGAACATCGTGCAGCCGGCGAAGCCGCGCTGTTCTTCCCCGAAGCGATGATAGAACTCGTCGCTCTTCGGCTTCGGGTGCGTGTAGGCGGGCGTGTCGTAGACCGGAAGCGCGCAGAGCCCGTGCCCGCTTTCGGCGTGCTTCGCGTGATAGTCCTTCTCGGCGCAGAGGAAGCTCAGGATCTCGGGCTTGCCGGTCGGCGTCCCGAAGGGCTTGACGTACGGGTACTGGCCGAACTTCTTGACGGCCGTCCGGGCCCAGCCCTTCTCGGCGATCTCCGCGGCGATGCGGTCGCCCTCTCCGGGTTTCGCCTGGTTCTTCCCGTCGATGAACCCCGCCCAGACGCGGTCGACGATGCCGTGGTCCCAGAAGGCCTTCCATTCGTCGCGCGTGCGGATTTCCTTGTCGTAACCCAGGCGCTTCGCCGCGTCGGGGAACGCACGGCGAAGGATCTCGCATGAACTGCCAGATCTCGTGGCGCGCCTCGCACCCTTCGGGCGGGTTGAGGCCCGCGTCGTTGATCTGGACGTTGCCGTCCAGCGCCCACTTGACGCCGGCGTACTCGTGCCACTCCAGGAAGAAGGTCGAGGGGAGCACGTAGTCCGCGTAGTCGATCACTTCGTGCGGGAGGATTTCCTGGACGACCAGAAGTTCCGTCGCCTTCAAGGCCTTCGCCATGCGGTCGGAATTGGCTTCCCGGTGGAACATGGTCGAGCCCGTGACGAAGATCGCCTTCACTTGGTAGGGCTTCTTCTCAACGACCGATTCGAAGACCGACGCGAACGTCCCGGAGCTCTCGGGGAAGACCAGCTTGTCGAGGCTCTTCTCTTTGGTCGTCTCCCACGTTTGGCCCTTGGGGCCCTTGCCCTTCCCGCCCGAGGCGGAAGCGGACGGCATCTTGAGGCCGCCCCCCTGCGTCACGACGAAGCCGCCCGCCCGCGTGGTCGAACGCCCCCGTGAAGAGGTTGATGACGTTCATCATCGCAAAGGCTTCGACGTCGTTGGCGTTCCTCGACGAATACCACCCGTCGTCGCAGACCGCCCTTCGTGAAGAATTCGCGGGCGGTCTTGACAAGGGTTTCCGCCGGAATGCCCGTGATCTTCGAGGCGGCTTCGGGGGAGTACTTGTCGTTCACCGCACGGAAGGCCTTCCAGACCGTGCGCGCGGCGATCTTGCCGTTGACGCCGTCAAGCGTCCCTTCGAATTCGAGGTTCAGCTTCGCGTTCGGGTCTTCGTCGAAGCCCACCGCCTTGCCGTCGACCTTTTTGACGCCCTGGAAGCGCACTTCGCCCGACTCATCCACCACGGCGTAGTAGTTCGGACGCCCGCCCGTCCGAAGGTCGGCCTCCGTCACCGGCTTCATGTCGGGGCCTTCGCCCGTGATCAGGTACGCGGCGTTCGTCCAGCGGCGCACCCACGGCATGTCGACGAGGTTCTCGTGCAGCCCCACGTAGATGAGGGCATGGAGGAACGCGGCGTCCGTACCCGGCTTGATCGGAATCCAGGTCGTGTCCGCAAACGCGGCCTGCGGCATGCGCGGGTCGACGAAGACGACCTTGCAGCCGCGCTCACGCGCCGCGGCGACGGTCGTGTGCACGCCCACCGCGCAGTGAATCGTGCGGCCGACCAAAAGCAGGTACCGGGCGTTGGCGTAGTCGGGTTCGACGAGGCCCAAACCCGAGTGCCCCGGCCCGAAGACCATGCGGCGCGCGAGGGTCGACGCGCTGTTGCAGGTGGACGAGTGGTTGATGACGTTCGGGGTCCCGAAGGGCTTCGCGAACCAGTGCTGGTACGCGGTGAAGTTGTGGGACGTGAGGACGACCGAGCGGCGGCCGTGCTTCTCCGTAATCTCCTTCAACTTCGCGGCGATTTCGTCCAGGGCCTGGTCCCAGGAAATCTCTTCGAACTTCCCTTCGCCGCGTTCGCCCACGCGCTTCAAGGGCTTCTTGATGCGCATCGGATGATTCCAGAGCCACATCGTCTGCGCGCCGCGGCCGCAGTAGCCGCGCTGCGGGTGTTCCGGATTCGGGAACACGCGGACCGTGGCCGGACCCACTGGCTCACCCTTCTTCTTCATGACGAGCATGCCGCAGCGTGCGCCGCACATGCAGCAGGCGGTCGGGGTCGCTTCCCAACCTTCTTCCTTCAGTTTTTCGACTTCCGCGCGGACGTTCGCCAAACCGAACGTCCCGGCGGCCGCTGCCGCGGCCGTCCCGCCGATCAGCGTGCGGCGGGAAATCTTCAGCGGTTGCTTCACTTCGCTCATCCGCTTCTCTCCTTCACTTGTTCGGGCCGTCCCCGGGAGGGGAATCCGTGGTCGTGGGGAGGCCTTGAGATGATCGTAGAAAAGAGGCCTAAGCTTTCCATCTAAGGGAAACACCCAAAGCACTTTGGGCGTTATTCCTTTTTGGGACAGCGGTTCTCAGGTTTCCCTGAAAAGGGTCTGGAAGGGATCGGGTTAGCACGGAAGGGAAAGGCTGATTTGTCGTTGCTATTTATCTATCGTTGATTGCTTATCGATAGTCTTATCTACTTTACCGACTCATAGACGGGCTGATTTGCTTGAATTTGCGTGACCGCGTATCTATTTCATTCGGTGAAACCTACGAACGTCGTGCGGTCCTTGGGAACCAGAGGGAAGAAGGCGGCGATTAAAGGCGGCACCCGCGGCCGTCGTCGCTTCGAGGGCGCCAAGCTGAATGAGTCGGAGCAGACCCAACTCAAAGAGCTCCTCGTCAACAAGAAACCCTCTGACTACGGCTTCGAGCATTCCTTGTGGCATTCCACCACGGTAGGGGCCCTCATCAAGAAAATCTTCAAGGTCACGTACAGCAAGTCGGGCATTTGTGCGCTTCTGAAGCGCATGGGGCTGAGCTACCAGCGCCCCAAGAAGCAGGCAATCCAGGCTGACGAGGCGGAGTTGGAGGCCTGGGTGAACGAGACCTATCCGGCGATCAAGGCGGATGCGAAAAAGCGAGGAGCCCTCATCTTTTGGCAGGACGAGACCTCGCTCAAGCAAGACGCGAACTGGGTCCGTGGGTGGGCTCCTGTCGGCGAGACTCCCGTGCTGCTGATGAATGGCCGAACACGGTACGGCCAGGCCGTGCTCGGTGGCCATTTCGAATCGCGGGGACGCCCATTTCCTCATTCAAGATACAGCCGTGCCGGCTAAGGACTTCCGCGACTTTCTCGAAGGCCTGCGCAAAGAGTTCCCGAATCGTCTGATTTTTGTGATTTGCGACAACGCTTCGATTCACAAGGCCGCTGTCGTGAAGGCTTGGTTGGAGGAAGACGGCAGGATGGAGCTCAAGTTCCTACCGCCCTACGCGTCGAAGCTCAACCCGGTTGAAGTTTTCAACCAAACGCTGAAGTGCCGGTCGCATGGCTACCGCTAAGGATTCCGAGGGCAATAAGAAGTTGGCCGAGGAACACCTGAAGGACTGTTCGAAATACGGGGGCGCGGCTTCAGGAAATGTTTCGAGCACGAATGCACGAAGTACGCGAAGCGAGCGCCGTTTTGATATTTATCAGGATGTTTAATAGGCTGCGCGACGCTTTTTATTTTGACCTCGGCAAGGTACCAGAAACTTGTTCCCCCCGATGGCGGGCGTTGCCCGCCTCCGGGGGACAATGTGAACTGCTTCCCTTGTGCAATCAGGGGCTGACCATGTATTTGCCTCGGACTTCCTTCAGATCCCGCCTCGCGACGGACACCCTTGTCTCCGGCTATGCGCTTGGCGCTAGCTCCTGCGCTTGGGACTTTCATCCTTAAGAACGTACCCGTGCCGAGCACACAAGCAAAGCGCGCCGCATGGCGGCGCGCTTTAGCGACCATTCTGACCGCTCGGAAATCAAGGTCGATGCCGGCTTAGAAGTTCAGGCGCATGCCGGCCGAAACCTGCCAACTGCTTCCGTAGTCGTGGCCGATCATCTTCTCGAGTTCGAAGAAAGCGTAGCGCTCCTTCTCGCCGCGGTATGTGAAGCCGAAGCCGAAGTCGCCCCAGTTGCCTTCGTTGGTGTAGACCCAGGCCCCGGAACCCGTCGCGTCGACTGCATGCATCGTCTGCTTGCCGTCGAATTCGCGCAGAAGGTCGGCCTTGATGTAAAGGTCCATGCGGCTCTCCCCATCGGCCCATGTGCGGCCCATGCGGGCGCCGATGCGGCCGATCCAGCTGTCGATGGCGTCCATGTCGACGCGGCTCGACTGGCTCGTGCTGTACGAGGTGGAGGTGACGCGAGCGTACTGCAGCTGAGCCTGCGGCTCGATGTAGCTGCCGTTCTCCGACGAGAACTTGATGCCGTATTCGCCCGAAATCGAGAAGACGTCGTTGTCGTAGCCGCCCGTGATCGTTTCGCCCGTGCTCGGCGCGCGAAGGTTGAAGTCGTTCGAGAGCCGGCCCCACTTGAGCACAACGTCGGTGTACTGGCCGTCGTCGCCCATCCATGTGTCGTAGAGCCAGAGGCCCCAGCGCTTCATGTCGCCGTCAGAGCCCGTGCCCGTGTAATCGATCGAACCGTCCATGTAGTCGATCGCGACGCCGGTGCGCCGCACGCCCGAATCGGTCGTGGAGCGGGCGTCAAAGCCGATTTCGGCCATGAGGTTGGCGCTCTCGAAGGAACCCTTCTGGTTGATCTGGTCGCGGCGGACGCGGGCCCACAGCCCTTGATCTTCGCCGGCGCCGAAGCGAGCCTCGCCCTGACGTTTGTTGAGCGTATCCATGTAGACGGCGGTGCGGTAGTTCGCCTTGGCCATGTCGAAGGCGTTGATCGCCGCCGAGCTCACCGTGTCCTTGCTCGGGTCACGCGTCAGGAACCAGTTCTGACCGTCGGCAAACTTGTCGTCGACCCAGCTCTGACCGGGTTTGCTTGGATCGGGCTCGGCACTCGAACCATTGTAGTCTTCACCGTCGCCGGTCTCGTAGTCTTCGTTGCCGATGACGAAGCCCGGGTTGATCATGCCCTTGTCGAGAATCTGGACGACGTCGGCATCCCCTTCGACCGTTGCGGTCTGGAAGGCGATGTTGCCGTCCACCGTTGCGAAGCGGATCTTGTCGCCGGCCCCCATGTTCTCGAGCCCCTGAATGTTCTCGATCACGATGGTCTGGACAAGCCGATCGTCGGCGCGGGTTCGGGCCGTTTCCTGACGCTTGAGGTAGAGCATGTCGCTCTCGGCATGCGCGAGGTCGTTGAGGTCGAGCACGAAGGTGTGGCTGCCCTGAATGTCCCAGACGCGCAGCGCATGGGAATTGGTTTCATGACCGCCGGCGAGGTCGATGATGCCGCCCGAGCCTGCCAGAGTCGTAACCCAGCTCTGTCCCGTAATGCCCCAGATCGCGCCGTCGTTGAGCGTGATGTTGACTTCGCCGTTTTCATCAATGGTGTCGGAGAACTGGGGTGTAAAGAATTCGGTGTGCTTGCCGCTCCAGGTTTTGCCATCCTCGGCAGCATCGCGGTAGTCGTCGGCGCGGCCGAGCCAGACAACGCCTTTTCCGAGCTCAAGGTTGACGACGCCGCCGTTGCCGGCAAGCGCGTTGCCGTAGAGATCCGCATCGGTATTTTCAATATCGCGGCGCACATAGGTGCCGTTGCCCTGACTGATGCTCAGGTTGACCGTGCCGTCGACGCCGCCCACAACGTCGCCCACGATGCGGCTGCCCGTCATGAGGCCGGTGGCGTTGACCGTGCCGTGGTCGCTCGCGGCCAGGGCGATGCCGACGCTGTTGTCGAAGCGCACGCCGTTTTGCGTGCTGACATGAAGTTCGGTGCCTTCGAAATCCAGCGTGCCGCCTGAACTTCCTCGCTGCTGCGACTCTCAAGAGTTCGGGCGGCACTTTTTTGAGCTAAGACCCTAATTTTCTTCAAAAACCCCTTGCGCTTTCGGCGCTTTTCTTGTAATATTGAGAGTAGCCTACAGCTCTTAAAGAAATACAGAATGCCCACCGCCGATTTCACCGTTCCTGTTCCTGAAGCCAAGGGGAAAATTTGTCGCCAAACCTCCCGGGGCAGGGTCTACATCCAGTACACCTGGACCGGACGTACGACCCCAAGAAGAAGTACAACAAGCCCAAGCGCACGTGCATCGGCCGCCTCGCCGAGGATGGCGTCTCCATGTACCCGAACGAGAACTTCTTCAAGTTCTTCCCCGGCACGCCCCTGCCGGAGCGGCGCCCTCACGCCAAGCGGGCGCCTTCGCTCCACGCGGGGCCGCACATCGTTTTCGACAGGATTATCAAGGACTACCGCCTTGACGAGCTCCTGAGAAGGCAGTTCGGCCGGAATGCCGGCTTGGTTTTGGATTTGGCCTGCTACATGATTGTTGAGGGCCAGAATCAGGCGCAGCACTACCCTCAGTACGCCCTCATGCACCCGCTTTTCACCGAAGGGATGCACGTGTTCAGCGACTCGAAGATTTCGGACTTCCTCAACGAGGTCACGGAAGAGCAGATCCTCGGCTTTCTCAGCGACTGGAACGCCGAGCGGGATCGCTCCCGCATCTACGTGTCCTACGATTCGACGAACAAGAATTCGCAGGCCGGCGACATCAGCTTCGTGGAGTTCGGAAACGCCAAGGACGACAAGGGCCTGCCCATCGTCAACATCGGCGTCGCCACCGAGGTGACCAACCAGATCCCGCTCTTCTACGACCCCTTCTGCGGTTCGATCAACGACGTCTCCCAATTCGAGTGCTTCGTCAACAAGGCGATGTCGTACGGCTACCAGGACGTCGGCTTCATCCTCGATCGCGGCTATTTCAGCCGCAAGAACATCGAGTACATGGACGAACACGGCTTCTCCTTCGTCATGATGGTGAAGGGCTGCCGGAAGCTCGTTCACTCGATCGTCGACGAAAAGCGCGATACCTTCGAGGCCAAGTCGGAGCACGCCATGCGGGCGCACGACCTCAGCGGCACCACCTCCCGTCGAAAGCTCTTTGAGGACGACGAGAAGGAGCGTTTCTTTCACCTGTACTTCAGCCCGATCAAGATGGCGAAGGAACGCCGCGAGATCGACGAGTCCATCGCCCTGATGGAGAAGCACCTCGCAGCCTGCCATGGGCAGAAGGTGGAGCTCGGAGACGAGTACAGGGATCTCTTCGACCTGTTCTTCGACCCTCAGGATCGACTGCTCTTCGGGAAACTCAAGCATGAGGCCGTCGACGAGATGTACAGGCGCTGCGGGTACTTCTGCATCGTGACATCAGAGGAGATGAGCGCTCTGGATGCCTACGAGCTCTACCGGGGGCGCGACGTCTCGGAGAAGCTTTTCAGCATGGAGAAGACCTTCCTGGGGAGCCGGAGCTTCCGGGTGCATTCCGACGTCTCGATGTCGACCAAGCTGTTTGTCGAATTCATCGCGCTCATCATTCGGCAGCGGTTCTACAACCTGCTCAAGAACGAGGTGAAGAAGCTGCCCGTCAGGAAGAACTACATGACGGTGCCTGCTGCCTTGGGCGAACTGAAGAAAATCTACCTGACACGCGTCAACAATAGCGTCTACCAGCTAGACCAGCCCGTCACGAAGACGCAGCAGACCATCCTGGAAGGCGTTCGGCCTGACGAAGGACGATGTGTCGGTTGAGTTGGCACATCAGAAAGCGCGAAGGAAATTGGTCGCGGTCGCTCTGTCTCGCCCACCTCCGGCGGTACCTGTGCGAAGCGCTCGGCTTCAGCTCGTGGGAGAAGGCTCGCAACAGCAAGACACTCGGGGAGATGAAGCAAAGCTTCGTGACGCGCCTGGAGAACTCGGACCCGAAGATGTGCCTCTTGGCCTCGTTGGAAGTGATCCGGCGCATCTTTGAGTTGGACGCCCAAACGATGCGCCGTTCGAAGTCACTTGGACTTTCAGATGAAGAACATCTGAGAGAGCTCGCACGCGTCCGCAATAAGCATAGCCGGACGCTGATGCAGGATCTCGACAAGATGGTGATGCAGTACCTGCAGCCGACGTATGCGAAGCGGAACGGCAAACAAGCCGACGGCTCCGCGGAAGGACAGGTCTGGGTCAACGCCCAGGGCAAGAATGCGACCGGCGCCTTCGTCGTCTACTACCTGAACAATCGCGCCGACTTCTGGACCTTCCTCGAAGACCCGAACATCCCGCTCTCGACGAACGAGGTGGAACGACAGATCCGGACCGTGGCCCTTGCCCGGAACGGCAGTCCGCACATGCAGTCGGCGAAGAGCATGGACGTCATCTGCAAGATCTTCTCCGTCTTCGAGACGGCGAAGCGTTGCGGCGTGGCCGATCCGCTCGCATGGCTCGACCGCTTTGCGCACTACCAGTACGCGCATTGGGTTGAGACCAGGGCTCAGCACGACCTCGACACCGGGGCCGGGAAGGACTTCAACAAGGCCTACGCCGACTGGAACCTGGCCGAGCTCTCGTACGGCCCGCACATCGACCAGTTCCTCCCGTGGAGCTGCTCCAACGGTGTGCCCGAATGGCGCAAGCTCAAAGCGCCCGTGATCGACATCGCCCAGTGCCAGACGCGAACCGGCGCCTCCCAGACGTAGAGAGGATGCGTCCCCGCAGAGACGTCGACCTCAAAGGTGACCGGATCGATTTTCATAACCGTCCTCCTTGATCACTCAGCGGACCTGAACCTTGCAGAGCTCCTCGCCGTCGGGGTCGAGAAGGTGCGTCGCACAGGCGAGGCACGGGTCGAAGCTGTGGATCGTACGGATGATTTCAAGCGGCTGGTGCGGGTCGGCAACCGGCGTGCCGATCAGGGACTGCTCAAAGGCGCCCTTCTGGCCGTCGGGCGAACGCGGCGAGGCGTTCCACGTCGTCGGGACGATGGCCTGCCAGTTGGCGATGCGTTCGTCCTTGATGACGCACCAGTGACCGAGCGCGCCGCGCGGGGCTTCGCAGAAGCCGACGCCGCGGCATTCCTTCGGCCAGGTGGACGGTTCCCAAAAGGTCATGTCCGCGGCGGCCTCGTCGCCCGCCTTGATGTTGGCGGTGAGGTCGTCGACGTACTGCACCATCTTGTGGGCGGTCCAGCGGCATTCGAGCGCGCGGGCGGCATGGCGGCCGAGCGTCGAGAAGACGGCTTCGAGCGGAAGGTTGAGTTCCTTGAGCAGATCGAGCGCCGGTTCCTTGATGTGCGGAACGTTCTTCGCCACGCCCATGACGAGGCGGGCCAACGGACCCACTTCCATCATGTGGCCCTTCCAGCGCGGGCTCTTGATCCAGGAGTACTTGCCGTCGGCGGCGAGCCACGAGAACTTCGTCTTCGTGCCTTCGGAGCCTTCGGGCAGCGCAAAGGCGGCGTCCGTGACGCCTTCCCACGGGTGGAGGCCCTTGGCTTCATCCGGATAGCGGTACCACGAGTGGTCCACGAATTCCTGAATCTGGTTGAGGTCGCGCAGGTCGACGTCGTGGACTTCGTCCAGCTTCCCGTCGATGATCGCGCCGCGCGGCAGCTGGAGGGATTCGTCCGACCAGTCGTTCGCGATTTCCGGGAAGTCGCCGTAGCAGAGCACGTTCTTGTTCGAGAGACCCGTGCCGTACTTGAACCATTCCGGATAGAGCGAAGCGATCGCCTTGATGTCGGGCAGATAGACGTTCTCGACGATTTCGACGGAACGCTTGGCGACGTCACGCATGTAGTTGAGCGTAACTTCGTTGACCATCGTGCCCTGCGCGCCCGTGTCGTGCATGTTGATCGGGCAGGCGACGCCGCCGACCAGGTAGTTCGGGTGCGGGTTCTTGCCGCCCAGGATCGTGTGAATGCGCACGATCTCCTTCTGGAAGTCGAGCACTTCAAGGTAGTGCGTGACCGCAAGAAGGTTGACGGCGGGCGGGAGCTTCATTTCGGGATGGCCCCAGTAGCCCTTGTTGAAGATGCCGAGCTGACCCGAAGCGACGAACTTCTTCAGACGGTTCTGCACGTCGCGGAAGTAGCCGACGCTCGCCATCGGATGCGAGGGCGAGATCTTCTGCTGGAGTTCGGCGGTTTCGCGCGGATCCGCTTCCAGAGCGCTCACGACGTCGACCCAGTCGAGCGCGGAGAGCTGATAGAAGTGCACGATGTGGTCGTGCGTGTAGAGGGCCGCGTTGATCAGGTTGCGGATGATGTTCGCGTTCTTCGGGATCTTGATCCCGATGGCGTCTTCGACGCTTCGCACGGCCGCAAGGGCGTGAATGCCCGTGCAGACGCCGCAGATGCGTTCGACGAAGGCCCAGGCGTCGCGCGGGTCGCGACCCTTGAGGATCACCTCAAGGCCGCGCCACATGGTGCCGGTGCTCATGCTGTCGGCGATTTTCTGGTCGTCCCCGAGGATGGCCTGCACGCGCAGGTGACCTTCAATTCGGGTGACCGGGTCGACGACGATGCGGCGTTCGTTGCTCATTCTTCACCTCCGATCTCTTTGTTCGTCTTGGCGCGGGCCTGCGCAACCGCAGAGAGGGCCGCATGCGCCGCAGCGGCGGCGCCCACGACGGCGACCGTCGCGAGACCCACCTTGTCCACCGTGGCTTCGACGCCGCCCCAACCCGGGGGAAGGATGGTGGTTTCGTGTTTGTAGAAGGAACCCTTGTCGAAGAAGTTGGGTTCGGAGCAGCCGATGCAGCCGTGGCCGGACTGAACGGGCCAGGAGAGGCCTTCGTTCCAGCGGACGGTCGAGCAGGCGTTGTAGGTCGTGGGACCCTTGCAGCCGACCTTGTAGAGGCAGTAGCCGAGCTTGGCGCCGAGGTCGTCGAACTTCTCGACGAACTGACCGGCGTCGAAGTGGCCGCGGCGGTAGCACTTGTCGTGGATGCGCTGGCCGTAGAACATCTTCGGGCGGCCCATGCGGTCGAGCGGAGGCAGACGGTCGTAGGTGAGGATGTAGGTGACGACCGCGGTCATCACTTCAGGAATCGGCGGGCAGCCCGGAACGAGCACGATCGGCTTGTCCTTGATGACTTCCGTGATCGGCACGGCGTTCGTCGGATTGGGCTTGGCGGCCTGCACGCAGCCCCAGGCCGCGCACGAGCCCCAGCCGATGACGGCCTTGGCGTTCGCGCAGACGTGCTTGATCTTATTGAGGAAGATCTCGCGCCCGGGATGCAGTTGACGCCGTCGTCGTTCAAGGGAACGTTCCCTTCGACCGCGACGATGTAGTTGCCCTTGTACTTTTCGATCGTTTCTTCGAGGGCTTCTTCGGCCTGATGCCCCGCCGCCGCCATGATCGTGTCGTCGTAGTCGAGCGAGATCATCGAGAGGACGAGGTCCTTCGCGACCGGCGTGTACGAGCGGATGAAGGATTCGGTGCAGCAGGTGCATTCGAGACCGTGCAGCCAAATCACGGGCGTGCGCGGCTTCGTCTCGAGCGCTTCCGCGATGTCCTGAGCGCCGGCGCTGCCCAGACCGAGGCTGGCAGCGGTGAGCGAGCAGAACTGCAGGAAGCTGCGGCGACTGACGCCCTGACGCCGAAGCGCTTCATATTGCGTTTCGAACATAAGGAATCTCCTTTGTCCTTGGGGTCTTTGAAAAGGTTGACGTCCGGTGCGCCAAGGCATGTTTTCCCGCTTCGCGCACGCAGGCGGACGTTTCACCCCGTACGCTATAGCAAAGCGACGGTTTCCACCATTGTTCGTCGAGGTGAAAAGCGGGAATTTGGGGTAGTCATTTGGTACTACCCGTGAGTAGTTTCGTTTTCAAATTCCTCCCAACGGCCGACCCGAACCCCTCCAACGGGGAATGGCCGCGCGGGCCGGGCGTTCCTATACTTTCCTGCAATGATCGGGGTGGTGTTGCCGGCGCGGATCCGGCGAAAAGGCCGGGTACCGGAAACTTTCGCCGTTCGCACCCACCTCCCGAGCCTCTTCAAACCCCGCCGCACCGGCACCAAGCGCCGTGCGGCGCCCAAATCCCGAGCGCGTTTCCGACATGACTGCCACTCTGCGAGTTCACACCCTCGACCCGTCCGAACACTTCCGGGCGGCCTTCGGGACGATTGAGAAGACGCGCTTTGCGGGCGTACCCGCATTGAACCCCAAGCTCACGGTCGAACCCCGGGGCTTCCGCCGCTGGGGAAACGACTGGGTGGGCGTCATGGTGACGCCCTGGAGCGTCTTCGCGGTCTTCTGTGCGGGGAACCGCGCGGGCTGGGAAGGCGCCGCCGCGGGGAAGGTCCGTCTCGTGGAACTCCCGGGCGGAGACTTCCCCTTCACCGTGATTGAGGACGACGTGGCGGGCCTCTACGCGTCGCTCTCTTTGATGAGCCCCGCGGATCAGCTCGCCGACCAGGCGACCGCGCAGGCCTTCGCGGACGAGTGCCTGCGCGCGATGCTCACAGCCAACCGCCTCCCCGAAGACGACGAGGACGCAGACGCCATCCTCACCGTTCCGCCCACCGCGGACGGGAAGCTCCACCGCGTGATTCCCATCAAGGCGACGCCGCCCAAAAACTGGACGGAGACGCCGGCGTTGACGCCTGAGCCCCCGAAACCCGAACCCCCGAAGCCCCGCGGCGCGATCTCGCGGCGCTCGCTCTTCGGCGGGAGGAGCCGTGCAGAAAAAACGGCCGAAGACAGCCCGGCGCAGCCGGCCGCGAACGCCGCGGCCGACGTGACGAACCCCGCGAACCCGACGGCGCCCGAATCCGCCCCGTCCGTGACGGAGGTGTCAGGTGTTTGACCCCGGCCATATCCTCGTCGATCTCTGCGAGAGGCGCTGCGAGCGCCTCACCGTGACGGTGTGCAACACCCGCACGGCCCGCGTCGCGAACGAACTCGTGAAGCCCGAATCGCGCCAGAACGCGAGGCGGCTGATCGGCCTCGTCTACGGGCTCTGCCCCCTGGCGCACCTCAATGCCTTCGACGCCGCGCGCGGGGCGGCCAAAGGGATTTCGGTCGCGGAACTGCGCGAACGCACCCTCGCCTTCGGCGAATCCGCCCTGATGCTCGAAGCCCTCACGGAAAACCTCCGCGTGATGACCTTGGAAGTTCAGACGCTTCTCCCCGCGGGCCCGCGCATCACCGACGACATCACGAACGCCAAGCGCTTCGGGTCGCTGCGCGGCAAGGTTCAGACGCTCGTTCACGTGGCGAGCGCGATGGATCCGCTCGCCGCCTCGGACGACGGCCACGCCTGGACCCAGGCCGCCGAAGTGGTGGACCTGGTACTCCCGGGCCTCATCGACGCCTTCCGCGACATGCTCTTCGGCATGACGCCCGAAGCGTGGCTCGAAACCGCGACGGCTTCCCCGGAAGCGATGCTCGACTGGGCGAAGGCCCATTCGGAGCGCCTTCCCGCCGCCGCGTGGCTCGTCCACGTCGCCGAGCGCGGCCCCCGTTGGGGCGCCGTCGACTGCGAGCGCCTCCCCGCCGCCCCCGTCATCATGGACGAGCTGGGCTCGCGTATGCTCTCGGAATCGGGCTTTGCCCTCGCGCCGCGGCTACAGCACCGGCCGCGCCTCACCGGGGCGTTCGCCCGCATGGAGCACGCCGCGATCTTCCGCCCGTTCTCGCGCCGCGGACCCGACGCCCTGACGTTGACGGCCGCGCGCCTTTTTGAATGCACGCTCGCGCTCCGGCTCTTGGAGGGCGGCGCCCAATCGCGCATGCGCCGCTTCGCGGGTCTTGAAGCCGCGGGGACGCCGCTCGTCGCGTCGGCGTTGACCTCTGAGGGCGCCGTCGGCACGGCCGAATCCGCCCGCGGGCTTCTCGCCCACGCGTTGACGCTCGACGCCGACGGGCTTCCCGCGACGCTCGCGATCACGTCCCCCACCGAATGGCAGTTCGCCCCCGAAGGCGCCGCCGCCCGCGTCGCCGCCGAGATCGTGCGGCGCCTCTGCGGCGAAGGCCCCAAGTGTGAACGCTGCCGCCAAGCTCTTGAACAAACCCTGAAGGAAGCGCTCTTCGGACTCGACGCCTGCGTCCCGGTCGTCTTCCAGCACCGCGCCAACGGAGGCCAGCCCCATGCATGAAGTTTCGATCGCCGAAGGGATTCTCGACGTCGTCGAGCGCACGGCCGAAGCCAACCAGATCGCCGCCGTGGGCTCGATCCGCGTCGCGGTGGGGGAATTGGCCGGGGTCGACATCCCGAGCCTCACCTTTGCGTGGCAGAGCGTGAGGAAGGGCTCCGTCGCCGAGCGCGCCGAGTTGGTCCTTGAGCGCCCGCCCGGGCGCGCCTGGTGCATGACCTGCGGGAAGGACGTCCCGCTCGCGCGCTACGGCGACCCCTGCCCCGACTGCGGGGGGTTCCAGCTGATGGCGACGGGCGGCACGGAACTGCGCGTCGTCGACTTCACGGAGCTCACCGACGAGGGATCGGACAAAAACGCCGAAGGCTGACGCCGGCCCGAAGTAGGGGCGTCCGGAGCGCCGCTCCGGCTCCTGCCATCGGCTCCATCCCCCAAGACATTCACTACGAAAACCCATCTACGAACAGGAACCCGAACACCATGTGCACGACTTGCGGCTGCGGGAGCGGCCACACCCACACGCACGTCCACACGGACGAAAACGGCATCGAGACGATCACGGTCCACGAACACCACCACGACCACGATCATCACCACGATCATGATCACGGGGACCACCACCATCACCACGATCACGACCACGGTCCGCAGCACAGCCACATGCCGGGCACCCCGGCCGCGCGCGCCGTGATGGTCGAAGAGGACATCCTCGGGCGCAACAACCGCATCGCGAACGAAAACCGCACCGAGTTCGCGAAGCACCGCGTGTTGGCTTTGAACCTCGTCTCCTCGCCCGGGTCCGGGAAGACCGAGCTCCTTTCCGCCACGCTCACGAAGCTCGCGGGCGACATCCCCACCGCCGTCATCGAAGGCGACCAGGAAACGACGAACGACGCCGCCCGCATTCAGGCAACCGGCACCCGCGCCGTGCAGATCAACACCGGGAAGGGCTGCCACTTGGACGCCCAGATGGTGAAGGACGCCTTGGCGCGCCTCCCGCTCGAAGACGCCTCGATCCTCTTCATCGAAAACGTCGGAAACCTCGTATGCCCGGCGGAGTTCGACCTGGGCGAAGCCCACAAGGTCGCGGTGCTTTCCGTCACCGAAGGCGAAGACAAGCCGCTCAAGTACCCCGACATGTTCCGCGCGGCGGACATCTGCATCATCAACAAGGTGGACCTTCTTCCCTACCTCAAGTTCGACATCGAGAAGGCCGAGGAATTCATCCGGCGCGTCAACCCCCGCGCGAAGATCTTCCGCACGTCGGCCACCTCGGGCGAAGGGTTGGAGCGCTGGATCGCGTGGCTCAAAGCCTCGCTTCTCGCCGCCTCGATCTGATCTCCACCCACAGGGAACAAAGGAACGCCCATGACGGCAACCGCGAAGAACTTCCGCGTCAACGGTCTCGTGCAGGGCGTGGGCTTTCGCCCGACGGTCTACCGGATCGCGGCAGCGCTCAACCTCACCGGCTACGTCTGGAACGACGCGGCCGGCGTGGGGGGTTCACCTGGAGGGCGACCCCGAGGCGCTCGCCGCCTTCCCCGAGACGCTCATCCGGGAGAAGCCCCCGCTCGCGCGCATCGACGTGATCACGCCGGAAGACGCGCCTTTCGAGGGGTGCGAAGCCTTCACGATCACGGAGAGCCGCTCGGAGGGTCCCGTCGTCACGGCGATCACGGCGGACGCGGCCACCTGCCGGGCGTGTCTGGAGGACGTCTTCACGGCGGGAAACCGCCGCCACCGCTACGCCTTCACCAACTGCACGCACTGCGGGCCGCGCTTCACGATCACGAAGTCGCTCCCCTACGACCGGCCGCAGACCTCGATGCGCGTCTTTCCGATGTGCCCGGCCTGTTTGAAGGAGTACGAGGATCCCCTCGACCGGCGCTTTCACGCGCAGCCCAACGCCTGCCCCGTCTGCGGGCCGCAGCTGACGCTTCTTTCCATCACGGGCGAGGCGATCCCCGGCGACCCCGTGCGCGAAACCGTGCGGCTCCTCAAAGAAGGCAGAACCGTCGCCGTCAAGGGGCTCGGGGGCTTTCACCTCGCCGTGATCGCGAACGACGCGGCCGCGGTCGCGAGGCTCCGCGACCGGAAGGGCCGCTCGGAAAAGCCCCTCGCCGTCATGTGCGCGAACCTCGCGTCCGCCGCGACCTTTGCGCAGGTGAACGACGCCGAGCGCGAGCTCATGCTCTCCCCGGCGCACCCGATCGTGCTTTTGAAGAAGCGCCCCGACGCACCCGCGTGGCCGGGGGTCGCGGACGGCCTCACCGAGATCGGCGTGATGCTTCCCTACACGCCGCTTCACGCCCTTCTCTTTCACGCGCTCGCGGGCGAACCCGAAGGGACGGCGTGGTTGGAGGACGCCGTCATCCCGGAAGCCCTCGTCATGACGAGCGCGAATCCCGGGGGTGAACCCCTCGTGATCGACAACGACGAAGCGATGCGGCGGCTCGCCCACATCGCCGACGCCGTGCTCCTTCACAACCGCGAGATTCTTCTCCGAAACGACGACAGCGTCGTGCGGGTCGCCGAAGAGGGCCCCCTCTGGGTGCGCCGCGCCCGCGGAGCGGTGCCGGAATCGATCGTCATGCCGGACGTTCCCGGCATGGATGAGGCCTCGCGCCCCTCGGTCCTCGCCTACGGCCCCTGGATGAAGGAGACGCTCTGCCAGACGCGCGGCGGCGAAGCCTTCCTCTCGCAGCACATCGGCGACCTGGAAAACCGGACCGTCGTTCACGCGATGAAGGAAGGGGCCGAACATTTGGCCCGCATTCTCGCCAAGGCGCCCGACGCCTTCGCCTGCGACGCGCACCCCGACTTCGCCTCGACGCACGAAGCCGAAAGGCGCGCGGTCGAGTCGGGCCTCCCCCTCGTCAAGGTCCCGCACCACGCCGCGCACGTCGCGGCGGTGGCGGCGGAAGCAGGGATGACGGGGCGCGTCTTGGGGCTCGCCTTGGACGGGGTCGGCCTCGGCCCCGACGGCACGCCCTGGGGCGGGGAACTCCTCGCGCTCGAACCCGACCACTTCACCCGCCTCGGGCACCTCGCGCCGCTCGCGCTCCCCGGCGGGGACCGCGCCGCGCGCGAGTGCTGGCGCGTGGGCGCGGCGCTCATGGACGCCGTGGGGCTCGCCGACCGGATCGGCGAGGTCTTCCCCGAGACGCCCGAAGCCCGCCAGATTCCGAAGCTCGCGAAGATTGAACGCCTCTCGCCCCGGACGACGTCGCTCGGCCGACGCTTCGACGCCGTCACCGCCGTCCTCGGCTTCGTCACGGTGCAGCAGGACGAAGCCTGGGCGGCGATGCGCCTTGAGGCGGAAGCGCAGAAGGCCGCGGACGCCATGGGGCTTGCCGACTTTGGTGCGTTCCCCTACTGGCCCGATGCCTGGCAGATTCATGCGGACGGCGTTCTCGACATGACGACCCTCGATCGTCGTCTCGTCGAAGGGCGCCTCGCGGGCGAAGACCCCGCGAAGCTCGCGCTTCTCTGGCAGACGACGCTCACCCATGCCCTTGCCGACTGGGCCGTGAAGCTCTGCGGGAACGATCCCGCGGGCGCGCACATCGTGCTCTCGGGCGGGTGCGTCGTCAACCGGACGTTGGCGGACGGCCTTCCCCGCCTCATGCGCCTTCGCGGGATCGACGCGGTGCTTCCGCACCGTGCGCCGCCCGGCGACGGCGGCGTCGCCTTGGGGCAGGCGTGGATCGCCCTCCGGGCGCTCGCCCTCGGCCGCACCGACTATGATTTCAAAGCTTGACGGGGCGGCTTGAAGCCCAAAATCAGCCCCAGCCGCACCGTTTCCCACTTTTCAGGAGTACCGACCCATGTGCCTTGCCATCCCCGCACGCATCACCCGCGTTGCCGATGACGGCCGCACCGCCGAAGCCGACATCGGCGGCATCGAGAAGTCGATCGACGTCTCCCTCATCGACGACCCGAAGCCCGACGACTGGGTGATCGTTCACGTGGGCTTCGCATTGAACCGCATCAGCCCCGAAGAGGCCGCCGAAACCCTGAAGCTCATCAACGCCGAAGGGGGCCTCTCGTGAAGTACGTCGACGAATACCGCACCCGCCCCGAAGCGCAGGCGCTCGCGGCCAAAATCCGCGAAGAGGCCGATCCCGCCCGCGTCTACCGCTTCATGGAGTTCTGCGGCGGGCACACGCACGTGCTCTCGCGTTGGGGCCTGACCGACCTTCTCCCTGAGAACGTCCGCATGATCCACGGCCCCGGCTGCCCCGTGTGCGTGCTCCCCGTGGGCCGCATCGAGAGCGCGCGCGAACTCGCCTTGGAGCACGACGTCACGCTCTGCACCTACGCCGACCTGCTGCGCGTTCCCGCGGTGAAGGGAAAGTCGCTCTTCGACGCCCGCGCCGAAGGGGGCGACGTCCGCATGATCTACTCGCCCATGGACGCGGTCAAAATGGCCCGCGAGAATCCGGAGCGCCAGATCGTCTTCTTCGCGATCGGCTTCGAGACGACGACGCCGCCCACGGCCGCGGCGATTCTCGCCGCGAAGGCGGAGGGCCTCAAAAACTTCTCCGTCGTGTGCTCGCACGTGCTGACGCCCGCGGCGATGAACCACATTCTCGACACGCCCACGGCGCCCAAATTGGACGGCCTCGTCGGCCCCGCCCACGTCTCGACCGTGATCGGTTGGAAGCCCTACGCGTCGTTCGCGGAAAAGCGCCGCGTGCCCGTCGTCGTGGCGGGCTTTGAGCCGCTCGACATGCTGCTCTCCATCCTGATGCTCGTCCGCCAGGTCAACGACGGCCGCGCCGAAGTCGAAAACGAATTCACCCGCGCGGTCACGGCCGACGGGAACCGCAAGGCGATCGCGCTCATGGACGAGGTCTTTGAGCTGCGCGACAGTTTCGAATGGCGCGGTCTCGGGAGCGTCCCGCACTCCGCCCTCAAAATCCGCGAGGCCTACGCCGAATTCGACGCCGAGCGCCGCTTCAACCTCCCCTACCGGAGCATCCCGGAGCCCAAGTCCTGCCTCTGCGGCGAGATCCTCAGGGGCGAGAAGGAGCCCGCGCAGTGTCCGCTCTTCGGGCGCGGTTGCACGCCCTCGCACCCGATCGGCGCCTGCATGGTCTCGTCCGAAGGCGCCTGCGCCGCGCTCTGGACGTACGGCCGCCGCGCCGACAAAGAGAAGACGAAGAACACGAACCAGGAGACGACCAAGTGATCAACATCAAGACCGGCCGCGTCGCGATGACGCACGGCTCCGGCGGCCGCGCCACGGCGGAACTCATCCGCTCGATCTTTGCGAAGCACTTCTCGAACGAGTGGCTCGATCAGCGCCACGACGGCGCGGTGCTCCCGCCCATCACGAATCCCGTCGCGGTCTCCTGCGACGCGCACGTCGTGAAGCCCCTCTTCTTCCCCGGGGGCGACATCGGCCGCCTCGCGGTGGCGGGGACGGTGAACGACGTGAGCGTCTGCGGCGCGAAACCCCTCTGGCTCGCCGCGAGCTTCATCCTTGAAGAGGGTCTCCCCTTCGAGGTGCTCGACCGCGTCTGCGCCTCGATGGCCGCGACCGCGAAGGAAGCGGGCGTCGCGATCGTCACGGGCGACACCAAGGTGGTGGACCGCGGCCTCGCTGACGGCCTCTACATCTCGACCGCCGGGATCGGTGAGAAGATCACGTCCCGCACGATCGCGGGCACGGAAGCGAAGCCCGGCGACGTCGTGATCGTCACCGGGACGATGGGCGACCACGGCACGGCGATTCTGTCGGAGCGCGAAGGGATGAGCTTCGGGACGACGATCGAATCGGACGCCGCGCCCCTCAACGCCGTCGTGGCGGCGGTGCTCGAAGCCGCCCCCGACACGCACGTGCTGCGCGACCCGACCCGAGGGGGCCTTGCCACGACCCTCAACGAAATCGCGACCGAGAGCAACACCGGGATCCTTCTCGACGAAGCCCTCATCCCCGTGAAGCCCGAAGTGAAGGCCGCGTGCGAATTCCTGGGGCTCGACCCCCTCTACGTCGCGAACGAAGGGAAGCTGATCGTGATCTGCCCCGAGGCGCAGGCCGAAGCGGCGCTCGCCGCCATCCGCACCTCGCCCTACGGGCGCGACGCGGCCGTGGTCGGCCGCGTTTTTAGGGTTGAAGCACACTCTTTCCTACTGACACAGGCCAAGAACCCCAAAAAGGCCTATTTGAAAATGTTGGTAGATTGTAGTTAGATGTAGCGTAGGACCTGATAGAATAGGGAAGTTGTCTATTGAGGTTGGTGCCCATGGCGATTTCCGTTTCCGTCAAAAAATTCAGCGGTCGAGAGTACGTCTACATTTGTGAGAGCTTCCGCGATCCCATAACCCGACGCCCTACGAGTCGCGTCTTGCACTCTTTCGGCCGCAAAGACAAATTGCTCGAAGAGAATCCCAATGCGATGGAACTCATTGAGGAGCAGGCGCAGAAGCTGCGAGCAAACACCGATGCCTATCACCAAACGCTCGAGCAACGCGTCGGCGCCGGCATCCGTATGACGCCGTCCGTCCGCAACGAGCGCCCGGTAGCCTTGAGCTGCACGCCGGCCCCCTACTTCCAGCTCTGGGACACGCTCGGCATGTCGAGCTATTTCACGAATTACCGTCGAAACCACAAGATCTCGTACGACTTGAATCAGGCGGTTTTCCTGGCCTGCCTCGGGCGCATCGTCACACCCGCGTCCAAGCGGAGCACCTGGATGAATCGCGGGCGTTACCTCTTCGACTTCGAAGAAGTCAAGCTCGCCGACCTCTACGGCTCCCTGGGCGTACTCGCCGAACGCAAGGAATACATCATTCGTAAACTCAATGAATCCATCGGAAAGATGTATCAACGAGATCTGGCGATCGCGCTCTACGATGTCACCACCTTCTACTTCGAGAGTTTCACGGAGGATGAGCTACGACGTCGCGGGATGAGCAAGGAGCACCGCACGCAGGAAACCCAGGTCGTTCTCGGGTTATTGGTTGATTCCGAAGGCGTTCCCATCACCTATGAGCTCTTCCCCGGCAACACGGCGGAAGTCGGAACGCTTTTGAAGGTTGTTGATGAATTTAGGCGCCAGTACAACATTGAGGACGTCACTGTCATTGCCGATAGCGGTCTGAACCAAACTCTGAATCTCGAAGCACTCGAAACCTACGGCTTCAAGTACATCGTCGGCTACCCGCCCTACGTCAAGCTCACGCAACAGGAGCAGGACCTGATTCTCGATCCTGAGGGCTGGGTAAACACCATGGACGGCGACGATATCGATTGGGGCGTTAAGGACGTGTCCATGCCTTTGCGGAAGCGCCTTGTCGACAGCGAAACCGGCCGATCCAGGCAGATCACCCTGGATGCGAGATGCATTGCAACGTACTCGCAGGGGGCTTTTTTGTTGTAGCCTGGTGTAGCCAGAATGCTACTCAGCAAGCGGAAAATACCTTAGAAATGCCTGAACAACAGTCAAAAATATAGCGGTTAAGGTACAATATGTTCTACCACAAACAATCGACCAAAACCGCTATATGACGAATTCTACCTGTTCTCTCTCCATCGCTGGTAAGCCTGTTTCTTTGACAGTTGGGCACAAGACCGTTTCGCGAAGCGTCGGCGCCGTCGGGGTCCTGAATTATTTTTCGAAGACCGGCGTCATGAACCGGATCGCCGCAGTACTCGACAGCTTCCTCCCTCGCCCCCGAGGCCGGTTTGAGTACACGAACATCGACTACGTTCGCCTGATTCAGACGATGCTCATCATGGGCATGCCTGACTTCAACGACACCGACGAACTGCGCCAGGACGCGCTTGTCTTGATGTCGACGCTGGTCTGCTCGGACTCGACGCTCTCCCGCTTCTTCGGCTCTCTCCAGAATGCCTGCGAAGTCCTTCAGGCGCGGCCTCTTCAGAATGACGGCGTCAAGCTGAAGATCTGGAGAAGCCGGATCCCCGCCGCGTCCGGACTCCGATCATCGACGCGCTGAATGAGCTCCTTCTGGAGACGGCGGTCGAACAGCTTTCGGCGACCTCGAACCCTGAGTACGTCGTCTTTGACGTCGACAGCACCCCGATCCAAACGTACGGCAAGCAGGGTGAGACGGCGTACGACCATCACTACCACGTCAAGGGCTATCTTCCGATCTTCGGCACGATCAACGGGATCCCGGCACTTGTCCAGAACGCCCCCGGCGCCACCTACGGCGCGGCGCTCATGCTCCAACATGCGGAGCGCGTGGTGAAGAAGCTCCAGGCGAGCTTTCCGAATGCCACGATCATCTTCCGTGCGGACACCGGGTTCGCGAACAACGAGTTGCTCGATCTCCTGAACAGGCTCGGCTGCCGCTACGTCGTCGGCTGCAATCACAACGGCTGCAAGCCCATCCAGCCCGCCGTGATGAAGGCGCTTTCGGAAGTGCGCGCCGTGCATCCTGAGCGCTTCCCGCAGGCGTTCCACGACTTCTTCGAGCTCCAGCTCGACAAGCCTCTTCCCGAGGTTGATCCCGTAGACCGCCCGCAGGAAGGCTTCCGCTGCTGCGGCTGCGTCGAGTATGCGGCGAAATCTTGGAACCACGAACGTCTCATCGCCTTCCGCCTCCAGTTCGACCCCAAGTACAAGAACGCCAATCTGCGCTGCGTCCAGACCAACATGACCGAAGCGGAGCTGCTCGGCTTCACGAAGGGCCGCGGCCAACGCAAAGAGCGCTCTCTGCCCGTGGAGCTCTTCGAAGGTACCGGCCTGCGTGCCGAACTTGCTGTCGAACTCTACGAAGCCGCCTTCTCCGACCGCGGCACGGATGAGCGCTCGAATCAGGAGTGGAAGGAACAGTGTTTCGCCAGCTGCGTCAGCTGCTCCGGCTTCTTCGCGAACTCCATCCGCATGATCTTCGCGGCCTTCTTTTACCAGATGATGGAGAAGACCCGCCGCAACCTTCTTTCCTTCCTTCTGGCGCGTTCCCCTCAGCGCATCCGCCGTTCGATCAAGCCCAACCTCACGCGTTCCCACAAAGCCGAAAAGCTTCTGACCGGCCCGCTGATTCGAACCTTCAGGGAACAGCTCATCAATCGCCCGGCCCACTTCATCAAACACAAGGACGGTTCGCTGTCGATAAAAATGGGATATTTGAGGAGCGAATTTGAGATTGCGCTCCGCTATCTCCTGAGCCTCTGAGTCCCCCTCGGCGACCTTTCCACCTTCCCTGCAACAGACTCCAACCGCCAAACCACCGCACTGAGTGGGGGTAAGGGGGAGTTTTTGTCTTTGCGCTTACAGGATCAATTCAGGATCCCAAAAATGACGAAAGCCCCTGCTCAAGAGGGGCTTTCTCGTCTCGAAACGGATGGGATGCTTCGTCGTTTCGGAATTCGGGATTCGGCGGTTCGACGGTTCGACGGTTACGCCTTCTTGTCGCCGGGCTGTTCTTCCTGCTTCTCTTCAGCCTTTTCTTTGGTCTTCTCTTCCGGCTTCGCTTCGGCGGGTTCCGTCTTCGCCTTCATCTTTTCGAGAATCTTCGCCGTCTGTGCGCTCCCGTCGTCGACGCCCTTGTAGAGCATGATCGTCTTCCAGTTGACGACGAACATCAGCGCGACGACGGCGAGCCCCTGGAGGGCGTAGCCCGTCAGCGTCGCGGCGGAGGGTTCTTCCGTCAGGCCGTAGAAGGCGAGGAAGAAGACGCGCGGGTCGTTCGACTGCCAGGCCGTCACCGTGAAGGCGAGAAGGCTCGCCGCGTAGAAGAGAAACGCCACGCCCAGAAGCGTCTTCTGGATCGGCCAGCGGAAGCCCCTGCGGCGCGCGATCATGAAGATCACGACGGGGATGAGGAAGGGGACCGCCATCAGCGTGGTGTTGAGAAGCCAGGAGAGCATGGGGGTGTCGGTGGTGTTCGGTGTTTTGCGGGAGGCCTTTTGGGCGGTGCGATTATGCTCGGAGAGCGTCGGGACCGCACGGAGACTTGCTGTTTTGGGCTTCGGATGCTCGACCGCCTGAAGGTGTTGACATTTCCGTCGCATGTGCGTAACGGGTCCGAAATTCGAGGGACTACCCACTGTTGCGTCAGATCCGTTGGGGCCCTGTACGATTGACACAAAACTAAGATGGCGCAACCACGCTCTCGCGCACGGAATTCAAGGATCGGAATCCCGTGTTTCAGTAGATTCTGATCTCAATTTTCTACACCTGGACCAGGCCACACAGCAGTCTCCGATTTGGTAGTCCGGCGTGAAGGCGTCATAAAAGACGTCGGAAGTTCCACTGAGGGCGGGTCTCGAAGATAAAACCTATCCGCTTTTTTATGAATTTTCAAGGCGGGCCGCCTGCGGTCGCGGCGTACGACCTTGACAGAGAAATTCGTCCGCCGTGAAGGATGTCCGGGTGGTTCTTGCGGATCATTCTTGATGAGACCGTTTTCAACGAGTTGACGATGCTGGAGACGCTCGAATCCGCCGGGAACCGCAGCAGAAGGTGAACGTGATCCGCCTCGCCGTTGATTTCAAGAGGCGTACAGCCGAGCTTGACGGCGGTCTCCTTCAAGGTCGTCTTCATTTCATCAAGAATCTCGGGCGTCATGACTTTGCGGCGGTACTTGGTCGTGAAAACCAAATGAACGCAGAGTTTGGTGACGCTGTGCCGCCGTCTGTCGTAGTTGGAAAGCAAGATGGACCTCCAATACGAAAAATGGTACAATAATCCATGTATTTTACAGTCTTCTTTGAAGTGAGCACCAATGCTTCGAGCCGTCAAAGTCCGCCTCTATCCGACAGCCGCGCAGGCCAATTTCCTGCGCGGCCAATTCGGTGCGGTGCGCTTTGTCTACAACAAGGGCTTTACCTCGAAGAACTAACCTCGAAGGAACCCCCGTGGTTCCTTTTTTCTTGCCCTTTGCAAGTCTGAACTCAATTAGGTAAAATATAGGCATAACCAAATATCGAGGACTGCCCATGTTCGTCAGCGCGATCAAGGTCAAGGGTCACACCTACGTGCGCATCGTCGAGTCGGTCATGAAGCCGGGCAGCAAGTACAGCACCCACAAGGTCATTCAAAACCTCGGTCGTCTCGACAAGCTCATCGAAGCACGGTGATCCGAATTATCTGGAGAACCTCAAGGCCCAATACCGGCGTCAGAGTGCCGAAAAGACCGAGGCTCAGGCAGAGGCCCGCCAGCAGTTCTCGTCCCGCCTGCTCGCCATCGAACCCTCATCCGACGACAGGGTGAATCCTGAGATTGCATACGGGCACTACGCGCTTCGCCAACTTTGGATCGAAGATCTCGGCATGCCCCGGATCCTTGAGCGGCTCGCCGCGAAGCACGAAGCGAAACGGTCCGTAGAAGAAGACTCCACACTCGAGCCCGCTACCTTCGACGTCAATGCGGCCATCTCGTATCTCGCCTACACCAAGGTCATCGCCCCGGGCTCCATCCTTCGTGCCTACCGGAAAAGAGAGGGCTACCTTGGGGATCCTCTCCGGGGGATCTAACGCTGGACAACCTCTACAGCGCGCTCTCGTTTCTCAAGCAGAACAAAGGCCGCTGTTTCGAGAAAAGGTCGGGAAGAGGCTCGACAAGCGCTTCGGGAAAGAGCGCGCAACCCTCGTCTTCTACGATGTGACGAACGCCTACTTCGAGACGCCTCTTACTGACGAAAGAAAAAGCGTGAGCAAATGGACTTCCCGAGCGCCTTCGGGCCGCGGCCAAAGCTGCCCGCCTGCAGGGGTGAGCTCGGGGACGAGTGCTTCAATGACGAAGGTGAAGTCCTGGTGGAGCTCCTTCCCGACGCCTTTCTTGACGCGGTCGCGAACGAGAAGATTCAGTACTTGCGGATGCGCGGCCCCTCAAAGGAGCACCGTTCCGACCTTCCGATCGTTTCGATCGCTCTGGCCGTGGACCGCAAGGGCTTCCCGCTTGACGTCGAGATCTTCGCCGGCAACTGCGCCGAGATGAAGTCCATGGAGGAAGCCATCACCAGCCTTCAGGCCAAGTACGACATCAAGGACTCCATCGTCGTCGCCGACCGCGGACTCAACAGCGTCTACAACCTCAAGAAGCTCAAGGAAATGGGGCTCGGCTTTTGCGTCGCCCAACGCGTGACGCAGTTTCCGAAGGATCTCCGGGACAAGATGCTCGACAAGTCGCTGTACACCCCCATCTATGCCAAGGATCCGGGAGAAAGCCAGGATCCAGATGATCAATGACTACGAGAAGACCGGGGCCGACGGAGCGACCATCAAGAGCAAACTCGTTCTGACGTGGGACGAAGACCGGTACAAGCGTGATGAAGCGATCCTCGACGCTTGGGAGCGGCTCATCAAAAGGAAGGCGAAGAACCGTGAGAAGGTGAATCCGAAGCGAAGCGGTTGGACGTCACTCGCAAAATTTGAAGGGACGCAGACCGAGAGCACGATCATCGGCGTGGACGAGAGGGCTCGCGAAAAGAAAAGCCAGTTCTCCGGTTACGCGGGTCTCGTCTTCGCCGCGCCGGACGGCATGGAGGAATCCCTCGACAACGTGAGCCCTCTGGAGCTCACCGCCGTCTATCGCCAGCTCACTCAAATCGAGGATTGCTTCTTTATCATGAAGTCGTTCCTCGGCCTGCGCCCCATGTACGTCTACAACACGGACCACATCCGAGGGCACGTGATTCTCTGCGTGCTCGCCCTGATTCTGATACGTCTTCTGCAGGAACGGCTATCGGAGTTCGGGGAGCACCTGAGCATCCGAGACATCACTGAATCTCTCAACGACGCCTGCGTGAATGTCTCGGAGAGAGGCGGCGAATTCTATTTCCAACCGTGCTGCCGAAATGTTGCCGAAACTCTTCGGAAGGGCCGCGAGAGGATACCGGTAGAGGAATTGTTGGCGCTTCAGAAGAAAGGAAAGATCCGGGCCTCACACATGGGAGCCATTCTGAGGGCGTGTGGATGCGGACCGATTCCGAGTTACGGGACGCGACGCGATTTGGCCCGGGTTCTGCGGACGAGATTTCCCGACCCAAGTAATGCCGTGGCTGAACTGATCAGGGCCCAGGTTATATCTATTTGAGTTCAAGGTCCAAAACGGTGAAAAGCCCGACGCCATCGAGGCGCTCGGGCTTTTCCAACTCATGCCGTTCCTCATCAAGAATCTCGGGCGTCATGACTTTGCGGCGGTACTTGGTCGTGAAAACCAAATGAACGCAGAGTTTGGTGACGCTGTGCCGCCGTCTGTCGTAGTTGGAAAGCAAGATGGACCTCCAATACGAAAAATGGTACAATAATCCTGTATTTTACAGTCTTCTTTGAAGTGAGCACCAATGCTTCGAGCCGTCAAAGTCCGCCTCTATCCGACAGCCGCGCAGGCCAATTTCCTGCGCGGCCAATTCGGTGCGGTGCGCTTTGTCTACAACAAGGGGCTTTACCTCAAGAAGCACTACTACAAAGCCAAGGGCAGGAATCTTGATCCAATCCATGACCTCAAGAAGCTCCTCCCAATAGCCAAGAAGTCGAAGAAGTACGGCTGGCTCGCCGAGTACGACAGCATGGCGCTTCAAGAAGGTCTTCGTCATCTGAAGAAGGCTTTCGACGGCTTCTTTGCCGGAAGGACCGGATTCCCGCACTTCAAGTCCTGACGGGGCGAGCAGTCGAGCTACCACTGCACGAACGTCTCCGTGGGCGAGAACTGGATCAAGGTTCCGAAGCTTTCCGCCATCAAGGCCGTCATCCACCGCCCCGTCACCGGGAAGGTGAAAAGCATCACGCTCTCGATGGACTGCTGTGGAGATTTCTTCGCCTCGATCCTCTTTGAGGACGGCCTTGCGGCACCTGAACCCCTAAAGGAAGTGAAGGAAACTTGGTGACCGCCGACGACATGGGGCTTGACGCCTTCTTCACGGATTCGAACAAGGTGAAGGTCTACGCGCCGAAGCCGCTCAAGAAGGCTCTGAAGAAGTTGAGGAAGGCGAATCGGACGCTTTCCCGGCGGCAGACGGGAAGCAAGAACCGCGAGAAGGCACGTCTGCGTCTCGCGCGGATCAACCGCCGCGTCAAGCGGGTTCGGCAGGACTTTCTGCACAAGGTGTCCGGAAACAGGTGAACGAAAGCAAGCGCTTGTTTTCGAGACGTTGAAGTCAACAACATGGTGCGCAACCGCCGTCTTGCACGGTCCATCATGGATGCCGCGTGGGGAGAGTACTTCCGGATGGCGTCCTACAAGGCCGAACGTGAAGGGAAGCGGGTCGTAAAGATCGACCAATTCTTCCCCTCCTCCAAGACGTGTTCGGCCTGCGGGCACGTGCTCGAAGAGCTGAAGCTCTCGACGCGTCGCTGGACGTGTCCGGCGTGCGGAGCGCATCACGACAGGGATGAGAATGCCGCGTTCAATTTGAAGCGGCAGGGCATTCTGCATTTGAGGGCGAACGGGCTGGTCGTCCTGCGCGGGTAGGTCCCGCGCAATGCCTGTGGAGCGGGTGTAAGACCTGGGAAACCGGGCTGTCCGCGAAGAAGCAGGAAGCCCCACCCATTCGTGAGAATGGGTGGGGAGCAGTCACAATCGCATTGCTCTAACAAGGTCAGGTCTAACAAGAGCTTCCATTCTCATCGACCTCATGTACAATCATCCTCAAATGGAGAGGGGCTTTCCCACTCGGCGCTGGGCTTTCGACTTTGTCGGAGGCCCTTCTGCTTTCTGAGATTGCAGAAGAAGGCCCTCGAACGTTTCGAGGGCCTTTGGTTTAGTTGGGGAGCGCGATCACTTCCTGCGGCATCTCTTCGCCCGACTCGGCGCCGTCTCGCCAAAGCTTCCGCCTGAGAATCGAACCGCTCCGGCTCTTCGCCTCCGGCTCCAACACCTCAAACCCGATCGAATGGGCCGTCAGGTCCGCATACTGCAGGCCTGCGGAATTGAAGGTCTTGGGACACATCGTCAGTTCAAAGGGATAGCGGCAGCCGTCCGCATTCTCTCCGTCGCAGACGCCTTGCGCCGCGGCCAAGAAACGCTTGTCTTCCGCCGTGCTGTGCGACTCGCAGATCACGTGCCAAGTGCGGTCCGCCTGACCTTTCGCACGGGTGAACGCGTAGAGGCGCCGCAGGCCCTCCCTCATCGCGAAGGCGCGGACATCCTTCGAAGCCTCGCCCTCCCGGCTCAGCCGATCCTTACGGACGACGACCTCGATGACCGACATGTCCGAGCGCTCGAGGATCCCGACCATCGCGTCGAGAAATCCCTTGCGGGACGATTCCGGGACGTCTCGAAAATCGCCCTCCCGCTTGAGGACGTCACGATGATCAAAGATCACCTGATCGTGGCCGAAGTAGTCGAACTTCAGGCACTGCAGGGCGGTTGCGGTCTCCTCGGCGAAGCGCTTCTTCCCGAAGATGCAGAAGGTGAGCGCGTATGCCGGCGCCTCGGTCGGGGAGGCTTTGAACGACGGGCCGTTTTCGCCCAAATAAACGATGTAGTCGGCGAATTCGGAGGGATTCTCCATGGCGGGACTCCTTTTCGTTTTTGTTCTGCGGAGTCGTCGCGCGTCCTCGTTCGGGCTCCAGGGGTTGGTTGACGGCGCTTCTTGGTCGCGTAAACGCCGAGACAAACAGAAGTCTAAACAAACTCGAAGAAGGACCATCCGGGGTCTCCTGAAAAGTGACAACACCGCTACCGCCGCAATCCATCCCCCGATATTCCAAGTTGTGTTTTCCATCAAATCCGGATCCCCCATCAACCCCCTGCCCGCAGCACCCCAAGCGCTCCCAAACTTGTCGTCCTCCCGAACCCGTTGGGAAGACGGTATCCTTGGATCGTCGACCTCACCACTGCCCGATTCCCCTGTGAACATCAACCCCCTCAATCTCCTCGGCCAAGGCCTTTCGCTCACCGCCGACCTCGCTTCGCTCGGCGTCCGCACGGGCGTCACCGCGGGCGCGATCGTCGTGAAGGGCACGATGCGCACCGCCGAAACAGCGGTCGGCCTCGCCTCGGCCGCGGTCTCTTTGAACGCAGAGAAAGCCGAGGCCATCGTGGAAGACTACG
>VOFH01002785.1_pt1 | contig 32479 bp, 49 predicted proteins | sample 5384091 | NCBI WGS metagenome assembly VOFH01 (sample SAMN12384727, study PRJNA508395) | human gut metagenome | isolation source: healthy gut G | host: Homo sapiens
AGGCATCCAAAGGGCTGGGTGCAGATGATGTTGTTCACGCCGCCGTGGATCAGCTCCAGCATTTCTCGCCGGTGAGGAACCATCCCTCCCTGTCTGGTTGCCCAGGATACGAAGCCTTGGCCATCTGGGCCAGCTCGTTGATGGCTGACGGGGGCGTAATGCATGCTGGCCGTGAGCTCCTTGCGGGCGGTCCTGCGGAAATACTCCAGCAGGGAAATCCCGGCGTTGCACAGGTAAGCCGTGGATTTTTTGGCCCCCAGGTGCTGGGATTTGAAGTTGCTGTTGTAGAAGCAATACAGCAGGAAATCCATCAAATCCGGCATCACTGCCTCGGCGCCCCGATTCCAGCAGCTCCACAATGTGGTTGTTGGCCAGAGGTGAGAATTTCACCAGAATTCGCCCACAATGCCCACCTTTGGCTTTTTATATCCAGCCTTGGGAGAGCGTCAAAATCACGGATAATCCCTTTATATTGCGTCCGAATTCTATCATGGCGGCATTTTTCTTGGACAGGAGGCAATGCAGCGGGCCTTCCATTTCATCGTGGAGCGCGTTGGCGCTCGCCTGGTTCTGCCTCGTAGGGCCTGGTGGCGTAGAGCACGCGCATGAAATGTCCCCTGTACACCACCGCCTGCATGGCCTTGGTAATGAGCGGCAGCGTGATGGCAAATCCGGGGTTCGTCTCCCCTATGCCGTTGGCGTTGACGGAGATGACCGGAATCTGGGGCATCCCCTGCCTTTTCCAGGGCGCGGCGGATAAAGCCGATGTAGTTGACGCCCGGCAGCCGCCGCCGGTCTACCTGCGAGCACCGCAGTACGGTTTGTCGTAGCGGCCGGACAGCGCGCCCATGATCTGCCCGATGACGATCAGGGACGGGTAGCAGGCGTCGTTGTTCACATACTGGAGCCCCACGTCCACTGCGTTTCGGTTGCGGTTCTGCAATACCTCAATCGGATATCAAAGGGTCAAATGAATGGGCGACATCTGGGGGAAGGGCCGTGGTTGATTTCCGGGTCGACGTGGTACGGGCGACCGCAAAGGACGATGGCCCGCTGGTCATTCTTTTTGAGGTCATCTAAAATTTTTTGGGTCAGGCTGTAAATCTTCTGTTTATAAGCTTCTTCTTCCTCCCAGGCAGCCATAGCGGCTTGCTTGATTTCGCGGTCCGGGAGATTCCAAGCCTTCAATTCTTCAATGAGGCGCTTGGCAATGCGCTTCTTGTCGTGTAAGGGCAGGAAGGGGCAGAGGTAGGGCGTATTCGTTTCGGCCAGCCGTTCACCCATGTTGTTGCGGATGACTTCCGGATAGCTCATGACCATGGGGCAGTTGAAGGTGTTGTCCTTGCTGCCTTCTTGAGGACCGTTTTGGATGCAGGGATAGAAGATTCGGTCGACCCCTTTTTGAAGGAGGTTTTCGATGTGGCCGTGGACGAGCTTGGCCGGGTAGCAGGCCGAATCGGATGGAATCGTATCCATGGCTTTTTCAAAGAGCCCTTTGGAAGAAGGATCGGACAAGACGACGGAATAGCCGAGTTTGGTGAAGAAGGTAAACCAGAAGGGATAGTCTTCATACATATTGAGGACTCGTGGGATGCCGATCGTGCCGCGGGGAGCGTCGGTAAGGGGTTTATAGCCGAAGAGGAGGTTGTATTTTATCTTATACATGTTCGGCAGGGGCTTCTTGCGGGCCGCTGTCGAGCCGGCAGCACCTCGTTCACAGCGGTTGCCCGTAATGAAGGAGCGGCCGTCGTTGAAGGTGTTGACCGTGAGCAGGCAGTTGTTGGTGCAGAGGCCGCAGTGGCGGATCGATGTCGTGATGTTTAATTCCTGAAGGGCTTTTTCGTTAACGATGGTCGATACGACGTGGTCCTGATGATAGGCTGTGCGGCAGATGATTCCCATTCCGAAGGCACCCATGAGTCCTGAAATCGACGGACGGATGACTTGGCGGCCCAGGAGCTTTTCAAAAGCCCGGAGGACAGCGTCGTTATAAAAAGTACCGCCTTGGACGACGATGTGCTTGCCAAGTTTTGCAGGGTCTTTGACTTTGATAACTTTATAAAGGGCATTTTTTATGACCGAGTAAGACAGGCCGGCAGAAATATCGGCTAAGGTAGCGCCTTCTTTTTGCGCTTGTTTGACTTTGGAATTCATGAATACCGTGCAGCGGGAACCGAGGTCGATGGGACTCTTGGCCAGGAGGGCTGCCTGAGAAAATTCCTGAATGGACATCTTCAGCGATTTTGCAAAGGTGTCGAGGTCCATTGCAGCGCCCATGGCGGCAAACAGATGGGAGTGATCCCCTGACCTCCTTTGTAACTTGACGGCTGTTCCGCCGCGCCATGGGGAAAACCATGTCCGGCAGTACTGGGGGACCGTAAAGCTGTTTTACATGTATCATAATACAGTTTTAGGGGAATACTGTGACTTATGCAACAAATTCCGGCGCTGAGACGCTGGACATTCATAGTAGAGTTTAACATAAAATAAGTATAAATACAATTGGGGACAGGCGTTAAAAAATCGTGAAGAAATGGCGAAAATTGTGCATGTTTCTAAGGTTCCCTTTTTTACTGTTCAGGTAAAATTTATGTATTCTCCTGAAAAATATTCGGTATAATATATAAAATGGAAGGCTATTTCATTTGACAAAAGCGGGGCAGTCACTATAATGAGAACGTATAATTTCAGAATGGGGAGAGTTCGCATGATACGGATTTTTAAGACCGAAGACGGTGCTATGCACGAAAAGGAAGAATGCAGCCTGGCTGCTGGATTGCGTTAACAAACCCTACAGCCTCAGAAATCATTGACATCGCAGATACCTATCAGATTGATCCGGACCATTTGCGGGCGCCTCTGGATGAGGAAGAGCGGTCCGTATTGAGGTGGAGGATGATTACACCCTGGTTCTGGTGGATATCCCGTCCATTGAGGAGCGCAGCGGCAAGGACTGGTTTGTGACCATTCCGTTTGCCATTATTATGACCAATGATGTGCTGATAACCGTCTGCCTGGAGGAGACACCCGTGCTCACGTCATTTATGGACGGAAGGGGGTGAGGATTTCCACACCTTTATGAAGACCAGGTTTATCTTACAGATCCTGTACAAAAACGCTACCCAATACCTGCAGTACCTGCGGATCATCGACAAGAAGAGCGAGGTGATCGAACGCAAGCTGCATCAGTCGCAGAAGAATGAGGAACTGATCGAACTACTGGAGCTGGAGAAGTCCCTGGTGTATTTCACCACGTCCCTGCGCTCCAACGAGGTGGTGCTGGAGAAGCTGCTGCGCATTGAGAAGATAAAAAGTACCCGGAGGACACGGACCTGCTGGAGGATGTCATCGTGGAGAACAAAGCAGGCAATCGAGATGGCGGGCATTTACAGCGGCATCCTGAGCGGGACCATGGACGCGTTCGCCTCCGTTATATCCAACAACCTGAACATTGTCATGAAGTTTTTCGCCACGGTGACCATCGTCCTGTCGATCCCCACCATGGTTGCCAGCTTCTACGGCATGAACGTGAACTCCCACGGCATGCCTTTTGCGGACAGTCCTACGGATTTTGCCATAGTACTGGGCCTGACCCTTCTGCTGTCACTGTTTGTTGCGTATATATTTAATAAGAAAGACCTGTTTTAAATAAAGCCACACAGGCAAATGAAAAGGATGATAGGATGAGATTTTTTAATAAGCTTGAGCGCCGGTTTGGCAGATATGCCATTCACAACCTGATGTATTACATTATCATTATGTATGTTATGGGTTTTGTCATGATGTACATGGACCCCATGTTCTTTACCCGGTACCTGAGTCTGGACGCGGAGGCCATTCTTCACGGACAGGTCTGGAGGCTGGTGACATTTTTGCTTTACCCGCCCACACTGAGCCCTTCTGGATTATTTTTGCGGCGCTCATGTACTATTCACTGGGCCGGTCCCTGGAGGCGGTGTGGGGAGCGTTCCGCTTTAACGTGTTCTTTTTATGGGAGCCATCGGCATCATACTTGCCGAGTTTATTGTATACTTTATCTGGGGATGGGATATGCACCTTAACACCTCTTACCTGAGTATGTCCATATTCCTGGCTTACGCGGTGATGTTCCCGGAGGAATACTTTTATATTTACTTTATACTTGCCATCAAGGCCAAATGGCTGGCGCTGTTTGACGCCTTTTTCCTGGTATTCGGGTTCGTATACGGCAGCTTACACCCCAGCGAATCGCCATTTTCCTGTCCCTTGCCAACTTCATCATTTTCTTCCTGATGACAAAGGACTTTAAGAAATACAGCCCAAAGGAAGTAAAGCGCAAGCAGGATTTCAAGTAAAACCATGCGTCCCGTAAACCGCACCCACCACAAGTGCGCGGTCTGCGGCAGGACCGACGAGGAAAGTCCGGGCATGGAGTTCCGCTATTGTTCAAAATGTGAAGGCAGCTATGAGTACTGCATGGATCATTTATATACACACCAGCACGTGACGGAAAAAATCGGATTTCCCCAAATCGGTGGATTGATTCCGTCGTTAAATAGGTTGTCTGAAGCATACAAAAAGACTATTAAATTTCAATTAAATGACACAATTTGATGGAGGAATGAAACATGAAAAAAACCAAGATTATCTGTACCATGGGCCCCAATACCAATGACAGGAACGTCATGATGGAACTTGCTAAGAATGGTATGGATGTGGCGCGTTTCAACTTTTCACACGGGGACTACAACGGAGCATCAGGGACGCCTGGAGCTGTTAAAGGAAGTGCGCAGGAGCTGGATATTCCGGTCGCAGCGCTCTTGGATACAAAGGGACCGGAGATCCGTACGGGCAGCTGAAGGACGGCAGAAGGTAACATTAAAGGAAGGCCAGACCTATACGCTGACCACCAGGGAGCTGGTAGGTGACGATACCATCGGCTATATCAACTACAGCGGACTGAATGAGGATGTTGCCGGGGCAACCGGATTCTGATTGACGATGGTCTGATCGAGCTGCACGTGCGGGAGGTGAAGGATACGGACATCGTCTGCCGGAGGTCATCAACGGAGGAGAGCTGGGCGAGAAGAAGGGTGTCAATGTGCCCAATGTAAAGATCAAGCTTCCGGCCCTGACGGATAAGGACAAAGGAGGATATCCGTTTTGGAATCAGGCAGGGCTTTGACTTCATCGCAGCCTCCTTTGTACGTACAGCTGACTGTATCCGCGAGATCAAGGCCATGCTGGATGAGCAGGGTTCCAGTATGAAGGTTATTGCGAAAGATTGAGAACGCGGAGGGCATCGAGAACCTGGACGCCATCATTGAGGAGGCGGACGGCATCATGGTTGCCCGCGGCGACATGGGCGTGGAGATTCCGGCTGAAAAGGTTCCCCATTTCCAGAAGATGATCATCCGCAAGTGTAACGAGCAGTGCAAGACCGTAATTACGGCAACCCAGATGTTGGATTCCATGATCCGCAACCCCAGACCCACCCGGGCGGAGGTGACGGATGTGGCCAACGCGGTTTACGACGGAACCGATGCAGTGAGGCTCTCCGGGGAGACCGCCATGGGTAAGTTATCCCGTTGAAGCCCTCAAGATGATGGTTTCCATTGCACTGGAGACAGAGATGCATCTGGACTATGCCGCATACCGCCAGAGGAAGGTATCCAAGCAGAACATGAAGAATGTTTCCAACGCAGTTTGCTTTGCATCCGTATCCACCGCCCATGACCTGGATGCGGATGTCATCATCGCTCCCAGCATTACAGGCTTTACCACCCAGATGCTTTCCAAGTGGAGGCCCGGCGCAATGATTATCGGCATGTCCCCAAGCATGTCCACCGTGCGCCAGATGCAGCTGCAGTGGGGCGTGGTTCCGGTGTGGTCCCGTCGCGCGGACTCCACGGATGAGCTGATTGAGAACTCGGTGGAGGAGCTTAAGAACAGAGGTCTTGTGGAGGAAGGCGAGCTGGTGGTCATCACAGCAGGCGTGGTGACCTACGCAAGGCGCCACGAAGCAGCCACACAGACCAATATTATGAGAGTTATTAATATCGAGTAGAGCATAACTAAAAAACACTGGACAAGGAGTCTGCCCGGGAGTACAATTGAACATATTGTACTTCCTGACAGGCTTTTTTGATAAATAGTAGCAGGAAAAGGGAAAGTTTTACACACAGATAATGGATATAGAACCATTCGTAACACTGGAACAATTAAAAGGGAGATTGAAAGAAAACATACCCCACCCCCTTTTATCTTTACGATGAAAAGGGAATCAGGGAGAACGCGGCCAGGCTGAAGCAGGCATTTGCATGGAATAAGGGATATAAGGAGTATTTTGCAGTTAAGGCAACACCGAATCCATTTGTTAAATATATTTTAAAGACATGGGATGCGGCACGGACTGTTCTTCCATGACAGAGCTTATGATGTCAAGGGCATGCGGGTTTTCGGTTCTGACATCATGTTTTCCTCAACGATACGCCCCTGAGGAATTTGCCTATGCTGAGAAGCTGGGAGCCATCATCAACCTGGACGACATAACCCATATTGAGTGCCTGGAGAGACCCTGGGATATATCCCGGAGACCATCAGCTGCCGTTTAATCCGGGCGGACTGTTCAAGATCAGCAATGACATCATGGACAATCCCGGGGATTCCAAATATGGGATGACCACAGAGCAGATGTTTCAGGCATTTAAGATACTGAAGGACAAGGGTGCGAAGCATTTTGGCATTCATGCCTTTTTGGCCAGCAACACGGTGACCAATGAGTATTACCCGATGCTGGCAAAGATCCTCTTTGAGCTGGCAGTGGATCTGAAAGAGGAGACCGGCGTCCATATCGCCTTCATCAATCTCTCCGGCGGCATCGGCATTCCCTACCGGACCAGGAGCCCAACGACATCATGGCGATTGGTGAGGGGGTGAGGAAGGTCTATGAGGAGGTTCTGGTTACAGGCAGGCATGGATGATGTGGCTCTACACCGAGATGGGACGTTTCATGCTGGGCCGTATGGCTGCCTTGTGACAACGGCAATCCATGAGAAACACACCTATAAAGAGTATGTGGGCGTGGACGCCTGCGCCGTGAACCTGATGCGCCCGGCGATGTATGGTGCATACCACCACATCACGGTCATGGGCCGGGAGGATGAGCCCATGACCGCATGTACGATGTAACCGGTTCCTGTGCGAGAACAACGATAAGTTTGCCATTGACCGCATGCTTCCGGAAATCAAAAGGGAGATCTTCTGTTTATCCACGATGCGGGCGCCCACGGATTCGCCATGGGATATAATTATAACGGAAAGCTGAAGTCAGCAGAGCTTCTGTTAAAGGAGGACGGCACTGTGGAGATGATACGCAGGGCAGAAACTCCCGAAGATTACTTTGCTACCTTTGATTTTTGTGATATACTGAGGAATATTGACTGATGAATGAAGAGGCATCAGGTATGCCCAGGAAGCCCGGCGCACTGCAGAAGGCAGTCTGCCGGGGCTTTGCTGCGGTTTGAATGTTCATGAAAAAGGAGGGGTATGAGGATGGTAAAGATTGGTTTTTATAGGAATGGGAAACATGGAATGCCATTTTAAACGGGCTTCTCAAGACCCATAGACCGGAGGATATGATATTTTCAGCGGCCCATCAGGATAAGATGGAGGCAGTGACAGCCAGGACAAAGGTGCCCCATGCCGGTTCCAACAGGGGAATGCGCAAAGGCGGTGAAGTATCTGATACTGGCGGTTAAGCCCCAGTATTTTGACGCGGTGTTTTCGGAGATAAGGGATGTGGTAACGCCGGGCAGGTGGTGATATCCCTGGCTCCCGGCGTCACGATTTCAATATCACAGAGCGCCTGGGCGGCAATGTGCGGGTGGTAAGAGCCATGCCCAACACGCCTGCCATGCTGGGAGAAGGCATGACCGGCATTTCCTGCGAGGGAAGGCTCCTGCACAGAGGAGGAAAAGGAAACCGTGCGGGATATATTTTCCTCCTGCGGACGGGTGGAGATGGTGGAAGAGCGGCTTATGGACGCAGTTGGCTGCGTCAGCGGCAGTTCACCTGCTTTTGTGTACATGTTTATTGAAGCCCTGGCTGACGGAGGGGTCAAATACGGCCTTCCCAGGAAAGACTGCCTATGCCATGGCTGCCCAGACCGTTATGGGCAGCGCAGGATGGTGCTGGAGACAGGAAAACATCCGGGGCAGCTAAAGGATGAGGTGTGTTCGCCGGGCGGCACCACCATTGCAGGTGTGTCGGCCCTGGAGGAGCACGGGCTGAGAAATGCGGTCATCAAGGCGGCGGATGCGTGTTATGAAAGACCCAGCGCATGAAGTAGGACAATAATATCAAACCAAAACAGAGAGGAAGGAACAGACATGGAAGATAAGGAAAGAATACGCAGATACCGGTGATACGGCTGGACCGCCAGCTTAAGTATGAGGGAAACATCCTTAAGATATATGAGGACAAGGTCTGGCTAACGGCCATGAGGCCAGGTGGGATTTCATCCATCACGATGGTGCGGCGGCTGTCCTGCCTGTTGCCGATGATGGAAAAATCCTTATGGTGCGCCAGTACCGCAATGCCCTGGACCGCTACACCCTGGAGATTCCCGCAGGCAAGCTGGATGCGCCGGGGAGCCCAAGGTGGAGTGCGCGTTTCGGGAGCTGGAGGAGGAGACAGGATACAGGGTGGAATCACCGGAGAACCTGGAGTACCTTATGAGCCTTACCACCACCGTTGCATTCTGCGATGAGGCCATTGATATCTTCGTTGCCCATAACCTGATTCCGTCCCACCAGAACCTGGATGAGGATGAGGGTGATCAATGTGGTTCCATGCAGCCTGGGAGAGCTGGAGGACATGATTTACACAGGGAAGATTACGGACGGCAAAACAATTGCGGCCATCATGGCCTATGCAAGGAAATACCGTTCTGAGGATAAGAAGGACACCATGGTCAAGGGCTAAGTCATAAACCATGTATTTCTGTCATACAGTAGTGGGGGAGAAGCTGCAGCTGATATGTTTCTTACCTGTAAACTGGGACAGGAGGATAATGCATGGGAATGAGGTGGTTAAGGCTGCGTCTGGGGACGCTCACCTACGAGGACTGGCTGTTGTTCTGTTTTTACGGCAGGGATTTTTTGCGGTACGGCAGCCGCGCTGGCATTTGGCGGTCCCACGGTGCAGGGGTGTATCCTGGGAGCAGCGGGCTCCTTCGGAAGCGGAAACAGGGAGTAAAGGAATATGTAACTGTATTCAGGCAGAGGGCCCTGGAGACCTGCGGCGGGTGGCTGGCCAGGTTACTGTGTGCAGCCAGATGCTGTTTGGGTTCCTGACCTTTTACGCAGGGATGAGCCTGGCAGTGGTTCTGTCTGTGCTGACCATCCGCAAGGGACTGTTGGGAATCGCTGCATTTTTATGTACGGTCCTGCCCCATGGTCTGGTCTATCTCCTGGTGTGGTACGTGCTGTCAGGCTGGTCAGGCCAGATTCAGAAAAAGCTCCATATCCTGCCCGGACTTCTGCTGTTAATCATCACCGGCGCAGGGCGTTTTCTGGAGGTTTTCGTTTCACCCTTCCTGTGGGGGGCTTTTTCCATAGGGGAGCACAGGATACAAAGAATAAATGGGGGAAGTAAATATGGAATGGCTGTTGTTTGCTTTCGGTTCAGCTGTGTTCGCCGGCCTGACTGCCCGTCTTATCGAAAATCGGCGTCAGGGATACGGACTCGGATTTGGCCACCGCGGTCCGTACCGCAGTGGTTCTTGTGTTTTCGTGGATTATGGTGTTCCTTACCGGTTCAGCTGGTTCCATAGGATACCATAAGCGCCAAAACCTGTCTGTTTCTGGTTCTGTCAGCGTGGCCACAGGGGCTTCCTGGCTGTTTTATTTCAGGGCCCTTCAGCTGGGGGATGTGAACAAGGTGGCGCCCATTGATAAATCCAGCACCATACTGACCATGTTTCTGGCCGCCCTGATACTGGGGGAAGGACTTGGGGGCATGAAAATCCTGTGCATGGCCCTGATTGGGACAGGCACCCTGATGATGATTCAGAAGCGGAACCAGGAGTGGAAAATACAGGAAGCAGCAGATGGCTTGGGGCTGCCCTTTTATCCGCTGTATTTGCCAGCCTCACCGCTATTCTGGGAAAAAATTGGAATACAGGAGTGGAATCCAACCTGGGAACAGCCATCCGTACCTGCGTGGTGCTGGCAATGGCCTGGCTCCTGGTATTCCTTCAGGGAAAGCAGAAGCATCTGGGTAGAATCGCGCCAAAGAGCTGGTGTTTCCTCATTATTTCGGGATTTGCCCAGGGGCGTCCTGGCTGTGTTATTACAGGGCCCCTGCAGGAGGGGCCTGCCAGTATCGTTGTTCCCATTGACAAGTTAACATTCTGGTGACCATACTGTTTTCCCGAATCTTCCTGGGAGAGGCTGGACCGCAAATTTGCAGGTCTGGTTCTTCTGACCGCAGGTACGCTTCTGCTGTTATTATAGGAATAAAAAGGAGAGATGTACGTGAAGAAGAAAAAAACAGGACGAATCTGCTTAAAGCGGCTGTTCCTGGCTTTGTACATACCATATGCAGTGAATATACCCCCTGGCAGCCTATGTATGGGCAGGAGGATTTTGGCCGCCGGAGGGAGCCGTTAGCCCGGCTGTGCGGACAGGGCTTCTGGCTGCGGGGCTGGCCTGTACCTGGCTGGTGTGGATGGCTTACAATATCATGCCCAGAAAAAGATTTCTTTTGCCTCATGGCGGGGTGACCATCATGGAAGGCGGCCCGGAGTCTGTGCTACAGCGCCCTGTATGGTTTCGCTGCCCAGGCAGCCGTCCTTTATGGCTGTATCCCAAGGCGTCCCGGGCCGTACATGACCAGAGGGTTCTGTGGATAAACGGCATCTACAGCGCAATCATGCTGTTTATCCTGTTGTGGAACGGAATCCCTGCGCATATTTTTCACCTCTGTCCGGCTGCGGCTCAAATACCGCATCCTGATGCTCTTAGCCATGTGGATTCCGGGTCTTAACCTGGGGTTCTGCTCTATGCCATGAGAATTGTACACGGGAATATGATTTTGCCTGCTACAAGGAATCCGTACGCCGGTACGCGCCCAGTCGCAGATATGCAGTACCAGGTATCCGCTGGTGCTGGTCCACGGGCGTGGGTTTCAGGGATCTCCGCTATTTTAACTACTGGGGCCGGATTCCAGGGGAGCTGGCCCGGTATGGGGCGGATATCTACGGCAACCAGGAGGCGTTTGCCACGGTTGCGTACAATGCAGGCGATATTTACAGAAAGATACAGGAGATATGCAGGGAGACAGGATGTGAAAAAGGTGAATATCATTGCCCACTCAAAGGGCGGCCTGGACTCCCGTATGCCATATCCAGGCTGGGGGCGGCACCCATGGTGGCGTCCCTGACCACCATCACGCCGCACAGGGGCTGCCGGTTTGTGGACTACGCGTGCCGGCTGCCCGACGGCCTGTACCGCGCCATTGCAGGTGTATTTGATTTGTGGTTCAGCAGGTTCGGTGACTCGCACCCGGACTTCTACACGGCCACCACCAGTTCAGCTTTAAAGAGCCAGCATCTGTTTAACGAAGAGGTGGCGGATGCGCCGGGGGTTTATTCCAGAGTTACGCATCGGTTATGAGGATTTCCTCAGCGATCCTTTTATGGTTTCCTTACCTTATCATCCGGGCTGTGGATGGGAAAAATGACGGGCTGGTGACACCGGAGTCCGCCATGTGGGGGCGAGTTTAAAGGTACCATTGCCAACCGTAAGCACAGAGGTATATACCCACGGTGATATGATTGATTTAAAGCGTGAGGGATTACAAGGGATTTGATGTGACGGAGTTTTATGTGGAGCTGGTAAAAACACTGAAAAAAGGATTCTGATGTTTTCAAGGGGTTATGTAGAGAAAAAATTTTACCATTGCTTTACAACATATTGACATGCAAAAATACCCCCCTTCCAATATGTTGTATGTTTTATGTTAATCAGCCTGAAAATGGCCCAAAGTGGGAAAAATGTGTTTGATTTTATGGAAAAATGCAGATATAATGATAGTCAGCACACCGGAAAATACGGACTGTTTGTGAATGTAAAGGGGTTAGGGGATAGAAACTATGACGGCCGACATAAAAAGCTTTATCGGATACCTTGAAAATGAAAAAAGGCATCTCCAAATACGGTCATATCTTACCAGAGAGATTTGGTACAGCTGGCAGCTTACCTTGCGAAGAGCGGTATCATTGAGGCGGAAAAGGTGACCAAGACCAGCCTTAATTCTTATATCCTATATTTGGAAAAGAAGGGAAAGCCACCACACGATTTCGCGGGAGCTGGCGTCTATTAAGGCATTTTTTCCACTATGAGTTCCGGGAGGAAGGATTCACCGCGATCCCGCGGAATTTGTCAAGGCGCCCAAGGTGGGAGAAGAAGGCCCCGGTGATTTGTCGGTCAATGAGGTCAACGCCCTCCTCGGCCAGCCCGGGTCCGGCACGCCCAAGGAGCTGCAGGGGGACAAGGCGATGCTGGAGCTGCTCTACGCCACGGGCATCGGGACGTCGGAGCTAATCAACCTGAAGCTGGAGGACGTGAACATGCAGGTGGGATATATCACCTGCCGCGACCGCAACAAAGAGCGGATGGTGCCCCATTTTCGGAAAGAACGCGCGCCAGGCCCTGGTCCAGTACATGGGCCAGGCCCGCACGGAGCTGCTCAAGGGGAAAACCTCGAGTGGCTGTTCACCAACTGCAACGGCCAGGCCATGAGCCGCCAGGGCTTCTGGAAGCTGATCAAGCACTACTGGGGAGAAAGCCGGGATCAAGACCGACATCACCCCCCCACACACTGCGCCATTCCTTCGCCGCCGCACTTGATCCGCAGCGGCGCGGCTTTTGTGCGCGCATCCTGTCCACATATTCGCCTACGCTTTTATGAATGGCCGTGTCTTCCAGGGGCAGGTAGTAATGGTCATATAGTTGGAATAAAGTACTTGAGCTCTCCCTGGTAGAGGGCAATATTACATATAAGAGTGTCCCGGTTCAGCTCCAGGCTCACCGGGGCGCTGTCGTATGCAGGGGCACCGGGATGGCAGCGGCTTTTCCAGGCCAAAGGCTGAGGAAGGGGCAGGCATTTCCTGCCATGTCGTCATAGGTAAATCTGTTGGGATTCAGTGAAAACAGGGCTTCCATCATATCCGCATAGCTCAGGATAGGCAGTATGGAGGGCATGCCCTTTTAAATCGTCCTCATTGTGCAGGATCAGCAGGTCGTACAGAAGGATTCGTGGGTCATCAGGTATTCACGGTAAACCTCTATGAGGCTGCCCTCCATTGTATTTGTCTTCCCTGGGCAAGGCCAGGAACTGTTCTATGGATTTCTGCTTCATGTTCTCAAGGCCCAGCAGCTTGCGGTAGGGGCTTTATTTTTTGTAGATATCCACGCTTTTTATGCGGTCAAAATTATAGGGCAGGTCCAGCCGGCGGCAGCATTTTAGGAGATAGGGGATATCAAAGCCGTCTCCGTTAAAATGTACCAGTATCTTAAAGCGCTCCATGAAGGTGAAGAAGGCTGTCAAGCTCCCTTTCGGATTCGCGCGAGTCGGCAAACCACTGTATGAGCTTCCGCCAAAGCCGTCGTGGTATGTGCATCGATCAGATACAGCTGGGATGTGTCGCCGGAAAAGCCAGTGGTTTCTATATCGAAAAAAGCAGGTCCTTAAGGGGGCCGATGCGGTCCAGAGGATATGTCAGGTAAATCAACAGGATGTTTAATGGTTATCATGTGTAGTCACTCCTTTTAGAGGGAACCGGATATGAGCTGCGGACAGTTCCGGATATCCCCTATGGGTTAGTGTATACTAAAAATCAGGGAACGCAAGTGTCTGATGCCCGGAGTTTGGTCAAAACAGAATATTTGTTCGGCAGACTTGCATTGAATTCATGGGTATGATATGATGAAGGGCAGGACATTAGAAAGAGAGAAAGAACAGGAAGAATACATGATTTCTTACGTAAAAGGGCCCTCATGGCCATTGAGGAAGATCGTTATCGTGGTGGAGGCAGGCCATGTGGGCCTGGCCATCCACGTACCGGTCTCCCTGCCCCGGAGCTTCCGGGAATGGGGAAAGAGGTGACGGTTTATACATATTTTCAGGTAAGGGAGGATGCCATGACGCTCTATGGCTTCCTGCACAGCCAGGACGGGACATGTTCAGGCAGCTGCTGGGGGTAAACGGCATCGGACCAAAGGGAGCATTGGGAATTCTCTCCGTGCTCCGTCCCGACGACCTGCGCCTTGCCATTGTCAGCGAGGATGTGAAGGCTCTGGCAAAAGCGCCGGGCATTGGCAACAAGACGGCGCAGCGCGCCTGATTCTGGATTTGAAGGACAAGATATCCATGGACGATGTGCTGGGGAACATGGCCTTTCAGGGCCGACATGGGTGCCGCGGATACAGGCGCATCCGTGGCGGGCCTGGTGGAAGCGACCCCAAGGAGGCGGTCAGGCACTGGTGGCCCTGGGGCTATACCAACACAGAGGCATCCAGGGGCAGTGAAGCAGGTGGAGGTTACGGACGGAATGACTTCGGAGGATGTGCTGAAGGCGTCCCTAAAAGCATTTGTCCTTCCTAGGGCATCAGGGATTCATCCGTGGGGCAAACAGCAATTTTCGTGGGGACAGGATTGATATAGGATATGCAGAGGTGTAAATGGAACGCAGGATTATAACAACAGAAGTGACGGCGGAAGACGAGCGCATAGAGACAACGCTGCGCCCTCAGAGTCTCGAGGATTACGTGGGGCAGGAGAAGCTTAAATCCACCCTGAACGTCTATATAGAAGCAGCCAAGACCAGGGGGGAGCCGCTGGACCATGTGCTGTTTACGGCCCGCCGGGCCTGGGCAAAACCACCTGGCCGGCATTATTGCCAATGAGATGGGAACCAATATGAAGGTCACCAGCGGCCCGGCCATTGAGAAGCCGGGGGAGATGGCGGCCATCCTGAATAACCTCCAGGAGGGGGATGTGCTTTTTGTGGACGAAATACACCGTCTGAACCGTCAGGTGGAAGAGGTGCTGTACCCGGCCATGGAGGATTTTGCCATTGACATCATGCTGGGAAAAGATTCCACTGCCAGGTCCATACGTCTGGACCTGCCCCATTTTCACCTGGTGGGGCCACCACCAGGGCCGGACTTCTCACCAGCTCCCTTTAAGGGACCGGTTTGGTGTGATCCAGCGGCTGGAATTCTATACGCCGGAGGAACTGAAAATCATTATCCTCCACTCCAGCCAGGGTCCTGGGCGTTGAAATTGACGAAGCAGGGGAGCCATGGAGCTGGCCAGACGTTCCAGGGAACCCCAGGCTGGCCAACCGTCTGTTAAAGCGGGTCAGGGATTTTGCCCAGGTCAAATATGACGGTGTTATTACCACGGGAGGTAACTGATTTTGCCCTGGACATCATGGATGTGGACAAGCTGGGACTGGACCAGAACGACAGGAATATCCTGCTGATGATTATAGAAAATTCTCCGGCGGCCCCGTGGGGATACTCTGGCAGCGGCACTGGGAAGACTCAGGAACCCTGGAGGAGGTATACGAACCATCCTTATGAACGGTCTAATCAACCGCTGGGGCCGCATGGCCACAATCAGTACAACCTACCGCCACCTGGGGCTAGAAATGCAGAAACCGCCTTGTTAAGAAGGCTGGGGGTGTGGTATAATGTCCACGTAGGCAATGAGCAGTGCGAAAAAAGGCATGGGCAGATTGCCCGTTGTGCCGGCACATAAGGAAATTGCCCATGTCTTTTCATAGGGCAAGCCCGTGAGTGAATGGGCGCAGCGGAATCGAACGCGCGCAGCGGACCAGGCAGACGCATCAGCGGACCAGGAGACGCACTCTGGAATCAGCCGCGCACTAGAAACCGGCAGACCCACCGCGTACCAGCGGGCGCATCACAGGCCCGCGGAAACCAGCCACCAAATCATCAGGCCCACAAACCAGCAAAGCAGGGCAGGGGAGCAGAATGGATACAAAAATTACACCCAAGTTTTAATAGACGGAAAAGTATACACACTGGGGGCGGCAGCGAGGATGAAGCTATCTCCAGAAAGCTGCCAGCTACGTAAACGAGAAAAACAGCGCCATGAGGAAGGTACCGGGTTTTTACTAAACAGGCGCGGATTACCAGATGGTCATGACGGAGTTAAATATAGCAGACGATTATTTCAAAGCCGTGGAATGGGGCGCCAGGGAATGGAGCGTCAGAAGAACGATATGGAGAAGGAGACCTACAGCTTAAAGCATGAGCTGGTCAGCACACAGATGAAGCTGGAGGCAGTGCTTAAAGGACTTGGAGGAGCGCCAGAGGAACTGGATCGTCTGAACCGCCGCACCGCCCAGACTGGAGAGGCGAATTAAAAAGGAGGCCAGGAAAACCTTCAGATCTCAGGAAATACCCCATCCGCTGAACGGAAAATAATGCCGGAGTGCAGGCAGTGGAGGAGATAAAAGAAACCGTGGAAGTGGAGGCGGGCATCAGTGAGAATGCCTCCCGGACGGAATATGTTGCAGTTTCCGGTGCCCGGAATCATCCCAGCCGGAGGCCGATGCCGCAGACACCGGAAGCAGACGCATCCGGCAGCAGCCGGACACGCCGGCAGTCAGGCTGCCCGGGAAGCAGCCGGCTCCGTCGCTGCGACAGCAAAGGTGTTAAACCCGGCGTCAGAAGCAGGCAGGGGGATGACGGCAGCTTCAGACAGAAGGCAGCGGCAACCGCGGCACAGACCTGCAGGCCTGTTGCGATGAGGACTTGCGGCGGCGCCCCTTGGAATGACGGATGAAGACTTGCCAATTCACACAGGGGCAGGCGCAGATAAGGCCAGTTCGGGCAAAGGTGGAAGAAGATAAGAAGATTACAGGGGGATGTCTCATGATGATGCGTGAGGCATCTTTTCTTTCAGGAAAGGTTGTTGGAAAATGGAAAAAAACAGGCAGAGATACTGGCACCGGCAGGGTCCTTTGCCAGTATGAAGGCAGCGGTGGCAGCCGGGGCTGAGACGCCGTATACATGGGCGGCACCCGGTTCGGAGCTAGGGCCTACGCGGATAACCCGGATGAAAAGGGGCTTTTGGAAGCCATCGACTATGTGCATCTGCACGGACGCCGTCTGTATATGACAGTCAATACCCTGTTCAAGGAAGATGAGCTGGAGGAGCTGGGCAAAATACATGCGCCCTACTGCGACAGAGGATTGGACGGTGTCATCGTCCAGGTATCTGGGAGCCCTGGCTCATGCGCCGGCATTTTCCGGGGCTGGGCTTCATTCCAGCACCAGATGATGACAGTGACCAGCGTGTATACGGGGCAAGGATGATGAAGAAATGGGATGCAGCCGGGTAGTCACCGCCAGGGAAATGTCTCTGGAGGAAATACGGCGGATCCATGATGAACAGACATAGAGATAGAGAGCTTTTTGTACACGGAGGCCCTCTGCTACTGCTATTCCAGGGCAATGCCTTATGAGCAGCCTTATCGGCGGCAGAAGCGGAAACAGGGGACGCTGCGCCCAGCCCTGCCGTCTTCCCTATACAGTGTGAGGCCTGGAAATTTAAGCCATGAAGACAAACATGCGCCAGCAGGGGCCAGTCAGCCCGTCCCGAATCATAGAACAGACCGGAAGAACCGGGACCAAAAGCCGTCCTCAGCCCGGATTATCCCCTCAATAAAAGCAGCGAGATACGTGCTGAGTCTGAAGGATTTATCCTGGACATCCTGCCCGATATCATAGAGGCAGGCGTGTTCCCTAAAGATAGAGGGGGCAGGATGAAAAGCCCCAGATATACGGCAGGGTGTGGTGAGCATTTACCGCAAGTACGTGGACCGGTATTTTGGAGCAGGGGAGGGACGGATATTTCGTGGAGCCCGAGGACAGGAAAATGCTCCTGGATCTCTTTGACAGAGGCGGGTTCACAGACGGCTACTATGCGAAGAGCACAATGGACGGGGCATGTGGTTGCGCTGAAGGAAACCGGAATTCAGGGAGGGAAACCAGAAACTCTTTGAATATCTGGATAAGACCTATGTGGTGGCCGAACTGGAAGGAGAAGGGCGGGGGCATGTGGAGCTGGAGACGGGGAGAACCCAGCCGCCTGACGCTGGAGGGGGAAAAGGTTCAGGGTTCTGGGCAGGCGCCCCAGGCTGCGCCGAACATCAGCCCATGACCCGGGAGAAGGTATTAAAACAGCTGAATAAGACGGGCGGGAGCCCCTTTAGCTTCGAACACTTACAGCCCAAATAGAAGGAGATTTATTCCTTCCGGTCCAGGCCTCAATGAGCTGCGCCGCACCGGCTTTCAGGAGCTGGAGCCAAAAAGCTCACCGGCGCCAGGTGCTGACGGGTGAAGGGGGCATACCCGGGATGCCAGATGACAAAACCCCGGCCCCGAATTCCGGCCTGTTCCCACCAAAAGCCCGCGACCGCCCGGCCAATCCCCCTGTCCTCACCGCCTTCCTGGAAGAAACAGCCCAGCTTTTCCTGTGCTGGCCACGCGGTGAGATATCGGTGGTCTATCTGGATGCGGACGGTTTTAATCCGGACCAGTGGAGGGATATTGCAGACCGCTGCCACGACAGGGGGGAAAACAGTGCTGGCTGGCCCTTCCGCAGATATTCCGTTCCCATGCCCAGAGGTATCTGGGGCGAACCGCCGCCTGCTGTGCCAGGCAGGCTTTGACGGCGTGTTGATCAGAGCGCTGGAGGAGGCCGTATGGCTGGAAGGATCTTATGGAACAGGAAAATCAAAAGACGTCCCTTCCCTTTGGCATGGACGCCTCGGTATATGGCTGGAACAGCCGGTCCGCAGAGGTGCTGGCCTCTATGGGAGACATCCTGCTCACCATGCCCTGGGAGCTGAACAGCCGTGAGATGGAGCCTGTTCTTGGGGGCCTGCCGTTGCGGCCTGGGGATGGCCAGCGAGCTTATTATCTATGGAAACGCGCCCATGATGGTATCGGCCCAGTGCATTACCAATACGGTGAAAGGATGTACCCATAAACGGGGGAACACTTATGATGAAGGACAGGACAGGCGCCTTACTTCCCGGTAAAAAGAATCACTGTTCCTTCTGCTATAATACCATTTACAATCGGCGCCCCTATGTCCCTGCTGGGCAGCGAAAAGCTGGTGGGCCGGCTCATGCCGATCGCCTCCGCCTTCAGATTACGGTAGAAGGAACAGAGCAGACAGAAAAGGTACTGGATGCATTCATCGGTTCCTTTGTATATGGCAGGGATGTGGGAAGCCTTCAGAGACTTTACCAGAGGCCACTTTAAGCGCGGAGTGGAGTGAGGCTTATGACCAATCTGATTGTAGAAATATCCAAATACCTGATGATACTGCTGATGGCAGTCTATACCTATGCGAATTTCCGCTTCTTTTCCTTCCCGGATATGGAACGCAAGCGCAGGGTGTGCCAGACAGAACCGGGCCATGTTCGCCATACATTTTCTGGCATACCTGGTCATGTTCCTGAAGACAGAGGACGAGGGATGCAAAATGATGCTCATGGCATTTTACGGGGCGCAGGTGGTATTTTTCCTGTGTTACATCTATCTGTACCGGATGATCTACCGGAATGTGTCCAGGCTGCTGGTAAACAACGCCTGTATGCTGTTTGCGTGGGTTTTATCATGCTGACGCGGCTGTCCATGGCAAAGGGCCTGGACAAGGCCCTGCGCCAGTTTGCCATTGTGGTCATATCCGCGGCCCTGGCCTGGCTGGTGCCCTATATCATGGAGCGGGTATGGCAGCTTTATAAGCTTCCAGTGGGTATATGCGGGGGCAGGGCTCCTGATTCTTCTTGTGGTATGGGCTTCCGGAAACGAGAGCTTTCGGCGCCCAGTTGTCCCTTACCATAGCAGGAGTATCCATCCAGCCGTCGGAATTTGTTAAGCTTACCTTTGTGTTTTTCACTGCGTCCATGTTCTATCAGTCCACGGATTTCAAAACCATTTTCCTGACAACGGCCGTGGCGGCGCTCATGTTCTGGTTCTGGTGCTGTCAAGGACCTGGGAAGCGCCCTGATTTTCTTTGTCACTTATCTGCTGATGCTGTTTGTTGCCACAGGAAGCTGGGTGTATCTGATAACGGGAAGCGCCCTGGGAACAGGGCTGCCCTGGAGCCTATCAGATGTTTGCCCATGTGCGGCGCAGGGTCCTGGCCTGGAGCAATCCATGGGCTGATATTGACAACAAGGGATATCAGATTACCCAGTCCCTTTTTGCAATCGGAACAGGGGGATGGTTTGGGATGGGGCTTTCTCAGGGCATGCCGGGCAAGATTCCCGTGGTGGAAAAGGATTTTATTTTTTCAGCGGTGTCGGAGGAGATGGGAGCCATTTTGCCATCTGCGTGCTCCTCATCTGCCTGGGCTGTTTTCCTCCAGTTCATGATGATTGCAGCCAGAATGCAGGCCGTGTTCTACAAGCTGATTGCATTTGGCCTGGGGTGGAGTATATTGTGCAGGTATTCCTGACGGTTGGCGGGGTGACCAAATTTATACCGTCCACGAGGAGTGACGCTGCCCTTTGTCAGCTACGGCGGCAGCTCGATTCTCGGAACCTTCCTGCTGTTTGGCATTATCCAGGGGCTTTACATCCTGAAACGCAACGATGAGGAAGAAACCGCAGAGGAGGTGATGCCGTGAAGAAGGCGGATGCCGGTCCAAAGTCCAACTCAAAGTCCAACTCAAAGTCCGGCTCAAAATCCAATCCAAAGTCCAATCCGAAATCCAATTCAAAGCCCGTCTCAAAAAAGCCCAACCCAAAGCCCGGTTCAAAGCCCAGCTCAAAATCCAACCGCAGCATTCTGGGTATTACCTATGTGGTGGTGGCCCTGTTCCTGGGGCTGGCAGCCTATCTGGGGATATTTCCTCCAGGTAAAGAGCGAGGATGTAATCAACAACTCCTACAACGCAAGGCTGGACAGCTTTCGGACCGCATCGTGAGGGGCAGGATACTGGCATCGGACGGCACAGTGCTGGCCCAGACCCAGATGGACGGCGGGGGAAACGAGACAGGGTGTATCCCTTCGGGGATATCTTTGACCATGCGGTGGGCTATTCCACCAAAGGCAAGACAGGAATCGAGGCTCTGGCCAATTTCTATCTGCTGACCTCCCATGTAAAATCTGTTGGAGCAGGTGGGAAATGAACTGACCGGCAATAAGAATCCGGGAGACGATGTATACACCACCCTGGATACGGAACTCCAGCAGGCTGCCTATGCCGCGCTGGGAGCCAGGAAGGGCGTGGTCATTGCCATGGAGCCGGATACCGGCAAGATACTGGCCATGGTATCCAAGCCCGGCTACGATCCCAACAGCCTGCCGGAGGACTGGGAAGCCCTGACCGCCCGGGATAATAAGGAGGGCCAGCTTTTAAACAGGGCCACCCAGGGCCTTTATCCCCCCGGCTCCACTTTTAAGATAGTGACTGCGCTGGAATATGCGGGAACATCCCGCGGATTATAAAATTACCAGTTTGACTGCGGCGGTGTGTACGAGAACGGGGAATACCGGATTAAGTGCTACCACAGCACGGCCCATGGGCATCAGGATTTCACCCTGGCATTTGCCAATTCCTGCAACGGCGCCTTTTCCAGCCTGGGCCTTACAATGGACCTGGGAAAATGGAACAGCACCGCAGGGGACCTTCTCTTTAACGGACCGCTTCCCCTGAGCGGGATTCCCTATAAGGAGAGCGCCTACAACATGAAACCCGGAGCCGGAACCTGGGAAATCCTGCAGACCTCCATCGGACAGGGAACCACCCAGATCACGCCCCTTCACAATGCCATGATAACAGCCGCCATTGCCAATGGCGGTACCTGATGAAGCCCTATTTTCTGGACTCTGTTGTCAGCGCAGGGGATGAAACCATAAAAAGTTCATGCCCGCCGCGTACGGAAGCCTTATGAGCGCAAAGGAGGCGGCAGGACTTACGGAGCTTATGAGGGCGGTTGTCACAGAGGGAACAGGGTCTGCTGTTCGTACGGATGCATATACGGTGGCGGCCAAGACAGGATCTGCGGAGTTTGAGACAGGAAAGGAAACCCACGCCTGGTTCACCGGCTTTGCGCCGGCTGAGTCCCCGCGGCTGGTGGTGACGGTTCTGGTGGAGGAAGGCGGCAGCGGGGGAAGGCGGCCGCCCCATAGCCAGACAGCTCTTTGATATCTATATGAGCCGTTGAATATCTATATGGGCCGATCGGCAGGATGATCCGCAAACAGCTCCTTTAATTCCCGTATAAACTGCTTCTCCCTGGAATTCATGGTGTAGGAGGCGTGATACAGGCAGTAGGCATCCATGCCAAAGGAGCGTCCACAATGGAAATCTCCACGCAGTCCTCGCTGTATGTGTCGGTAAAGCGTTTCATCATCACGGTGACATACCGGCTCTGGCGGATGGCGTCGATGAGGCCGCCGCCCGGTCGAACACATATAAGATATTATTGTCATTTTTAAAGTTCAGAATTTTCAGCCATTCATCAAACTTGAAATTTTTCATACATGATGAACTTATAATCGGTTATACTGTCAAAAAGGAATCTCCTTCTTACGTGAAAGGGGGTTCTTTTTGATGCCAGAAGGATCAGGGGACGGTTGCGGGCAATGGGAATCAGCCAGATTATGCTTTTGGCAAGGGCGTAATAGGTATCGCTGACCGTGTCAAAGCAGTAAAACAGGGACATCCGGTACCGCTGTTCCACCACGTCGCGGATGGTCTGGATCAGGCCGGTTTCCTTAAATGAGTCCTCGCAGGCTGTGGGCGGTTTTTTCTTCTTGAATTTAAGAAAATGGTTCATGAAGTCAAATGAATAGGTGCAGGAAATGGAAAGGTTGTCCTTGTGGCTGAACATGGACGGAATGTTGTGGATGGTTTCCAGTTCCGTGGCAATCTTCCTGGCGGATTTAGAAACAGTTCTCCTTCATTGGTGAGGCGTATACCGCTGTGCTGCCGGCAGAAGATGGGAACCCAGTTCCTGTTCCAGATTCTTGATGCATACGCTAAGGTTCGGCTGCAGCATCTGCAGGTTCTGGGCAGCCTTGTTGATGGAACCGCATTCCACGATTTCAATTACATATTCAAAATATTTGATATCCATAGATAACCCCTCTGTCATATATGCAGCTTTTATATAGTCCTACCTAATTATATGGTTTTCCATATAACATATCAAAGTATTAATATAACACAGAAGGCCTTCCAGATGGTATGCTGTTGTTAACGGAAAAATTGCCGACAATAAGTCCAATAAAACTAAAAGTGCGCACGAATCAAATTGAATACAGTTAAATAATAAGGAGGGTTATATAATGACAGATATTAAACAACCGGCAAGTGCCTTATCATCACAAGATTTTTTGTAATATGGGAACATTTATGAGAATGCAGAAGGTGGACTCGGCAGAAGGTCTGGATTTCGCTATTGCAGGGGCTCCCTTTGACACCGCCAGCTCCTTCCGTTCCGGCTCGCTTTGGCCCCAATGCAATCAGGAATATCTCAGCCATGATGAAGCCCAACAATGTAATCATGCAGGTAAACATTATGGACGGGTTAAAGGGCGGGGACATAGGCGATTTTAATGTGACTCCTGGCTACATACATCCCCCTACCAGGCAATTGAAGAAGGGTTGCCAATATCCTTAAGGAAAATGCATGTCCCATCGTACTGGGCGGCGACCATTCCATCACACTGGCAGAGCTTCGCGCGGTTGCGAAAAGTACGGTCCGGTTGCCCTGGTGCACTTTTTGATTCCCATTCCGATTTATGTGATGAGGTATTTGGCCAGAAATATAACCATGGAACGCCGTTCCGCAGGGCTTTGGAAGAAAATCTGATAGATGCGTCCCATTCCATTCAGGTGGGAATGCGCGGCTCCCTGTATGACGGATGAGCATAAGATGGCGGCAGAGCTGGGGATGAAGCTGATTCCGGCCCACAAAGGTAGGAGATGGGCTTAGAGACTCTGATTAAGACGATTTTTGGAGCGCGTGGGGGATAAGCCCTGCTTCCTGACCTTTGACATTGATTTCGTAGATCCCGCTTATGCGCCCGGAACAGGCACCCCGGAGGTGGGAGGCTTTACTTCCCTGGAAGCCCTGGATCTGGTAAGAAAAATAAAGGACCTGAATTTTGTGGGATTTGACCTGGTGGAGGTATTGCCCGCATATGACCACGGTGAGATAACCGCTTATCTGGCAGCCAACATTGTATTTGAATATCTGTCCATCCTGGCAGTGAAGAAAAAGGCAAAATAGCGGCAGCTGCAATGGAGGATAAGGCATGGAAAATGACAATAATGTGAACGGGAACCTAAATGACAACTCGGTATTAGATGCACTGGTGCTTACCAGGGAACAGTGGAGAAGCAGGATAATAAAGGCAGTCATTTTCACCCTGATTGCAGTCATCATCTTTTTGTCCCAGTCACTGTAAGGGGCACGGATGTCACCTTCGGCATCATATATAAGAATATCAAAGCCGGCCTGGGACTTGCGGGACTCTGGATGGGAGGAATTATCATCATGGGAAACGGCCTGGCCAGCGTATACGGAAAATATTTCTGCAAAAACAAAGGATTCAGCTGTTTACAGGTATTATCAGGAGGATTCGGTGCTGCATCCGCTGTTTTACCTGCTGGGCAGTATATTCGCCCCTGATTCTGATGCTGCACTACACCTTTCCCTCTTTTGAGGACCGGCTGCCATCGTCAGTCCCGACATAGGAGAAACCGTATATTCCATTGCCACGGACGTGGCCCTGGATTATTCGGTCAGTGCTGTGTTCATGCCGTTTTACTGAATTACGGAATCGTGGATTTTTATCGGAAGCCTGATGGAACCGCTTATGCGGCCTGTGTTTAAGATTCCCGGAAGAAGTGCTGTCAATGCCATTGCGTCCCTTTGTCAGCTCTGCCTCTGTGGGAGTTCTGATTACCAGTAAGCTGTACCAGAAGGGGATTTATACGAAAAAAAGCGGCTCTCATCGCCACGGGATTCAGCGCGCGGTCAGCGTGGGATTTGCCTATAAGGTGATAGAGACAGCAGACCTTTCGGAATATTTTCTGCCTATTTATTTTATAGCGCTGCTGGTGACTCTTATAGTCAGCTTCTTTATGGCCAGAATTCCCCCCGCTGTCCCTCAAGGCGTCTGTGTTTGCAGACGGACGGCAGCAGACAAAGGAAGAGATTTTGGCGGGCGTGTACCTGCCAGGGCAGTGCTTAAGACAGGAGCCTCCAGGGCGGTCAAGAAAGCGGCCACTGCGCCCAATCTTCTGAAAAAATCCGGTCAGCCTTTTAGACAGCTGTTATGTGCTGCCAAAGGTAATATCACTTCTGACGGCCGTGGGAATCATAGCAATGCTCATCGCCACCTATACCCCGGTATTTAACTGGATTGCAAATTATTTGAACCCTTGCTTGTCCTGTTACAGGTTCCCAATGCGGCTGGATTGCGCCTTCCCTTCCGGTTGGAATCGCGGAAATGTTTTTACCCGTGCTGATGATTGCCGATAAGGTCGGCACCCCCTGGCCGTGGGGGCCAGGTACATGGTAGTCACCGTGTCCATGGTGCAGATTATCTTCTTTTCTGAGACCATCGTGGTCATGATGTCAACAAAGATACCTGTATCTCTGGGAAGGAACTGATTGTCTGCTTCTTTGAGCGGACCATTGTGGCCCATACCAATCAGCGCATTGTTCATGCATTTATTATTTTAAAGAATAACGGTATTTGTAGAAAACAGGGGGATTTCATGCTATAATCTCCCTGTTTGCTTTATTTTAGGGCGTGTATTCACGCATTTGACAAGAGGAGAATCTACGTGTTCGAGCAGAGGATTATGTAAAAGTGGACAGTCTGTCCGAGGCGTATGAACTATGCCAGAAGCGCAGCAGCCTGGTTGTGGGAGGCATGGTGTGGCTTAAGATGACCAGTGTGACCAAACGTACCATCGTGGACCTGTCCGGCCTGGGACTTGATAAAATCGAAACCAAGGAAGAATTCAGGATTGGTGCCATGTGCACCCTGCGCCAGTTGGAGACAGACCAGGGGCTTGACCAGTATTTCGGAGGCGTTTTAAAGGAATGTACACGCCATATTGTGGGCGTTCAGATGCTTTTAACCTGGCTACAGTGGGAGGGCAGCATTTACAGCCGCTTTGGATTTTCCGACATCTGACCTGCCTGATGGCCCTGGATACATATGTGGAGCTTTATCACGGGGCATAGTGCCTCTGGAGGAATTTGCCAAACGGCCTGTGCCGGGATGACAGGGATATTCTGGTGCGCATCATTATAAAAAAGACGGAAGAAAAGCAGCCCTATACCACCCAGAGAATTCGGAAACGGATTTCCCGGTCATAGCCTGCTGTGTATCCCGGTGGGGCAATGAGCTGGTATGTGGCAGTGGGAGCCAGGCCAGGACAGGCCCAGGTCGTGAAAATCAAAGGACGACAGGTACATGACAGTCTGGCGCAGCTTGCCGGGGGCGGCCGATTCCTTACCTACGGCAGCAATACGGGCAAGCGGGCAATACCGCCGCCAGCTGGCTGCTGTGTATACAAAGACCTATATGGAGAGACTGACGGGAAGGAGTGTAAGCAGAGTATGAATATAGAGTTTCGGTTAAATGGAAAAAATGTGCAGGCAGAGGCTGAGCCGGATGACCTTCTTCTGGATTTAGTGAGAAGCCTGGGCTGCTACGGCGTGAAACGGCTGTGAGACGGATAACTGCGGATTGTGTACGGTATGGCTGGACGGAAAGCCGGTGCTCTCCTGTTCCACCCTGGCTGTCAGGGCAGACGGGCGCCATGTCACCACTTTGGAAGGACTTCCAGAAGGAAGCAGAGGAATTCGGCATGTTTCTGGCAGCGGAAGGCGGCGAGCAGTGCGGCTTCTGCAGCCCCGGGTTTATCATGAATGTGCTGGCCATGGGCGGGAGCTTAAAAACCGGATGAGGAGGCCATCAAGGAGTATCTGGCCGGCAATCTGTGCCGCTGCAGCGGGTATATGTCCCAGCTGCGGGCGGTTAAAATATCTGGAATCGAAACAGGAGGTGTGAGCAGAGGGGATATACAGACAATAAGACATCTGACAGGACATGCGGCACATGCGCCGGTACGGATGGTACATGCGGTAGCATATGCGGTATGCGGCAGCACATGCGGCACATGCGGCAGCGAAGGCGGTGCATATGCGGAAGAAAATTACCGTGTGGTAGGCGCTCCCTTCATCAAGAAGGATGCCAGGGCCCTGGTGACAGGCAAGCCGGTGTTTACGGACGACCTGGCATTAAAGGACTGCCTGGTGGTAAAGGTGCTCAGAAGCCCTTACGCCCATGCCATGGTTAAGGAGATAGACTGCGGCGTTGCCGCCAAGATACCGGGTATTGAGTGCATTCTCACATGGAAGGATGTGCCCCAGAGCCGTTTTACCATGGCAGGGCAGACCTATCCGGAGCCAAGTCCCTATGACCGGCTTATACTGGACCGCAGGCTGCGGTTTGCCGGAGACGCGGTGGCAATCGTGGCAGGCAGGGATGAGGCTGTGGTGGACCATGCCATGCGTCTCATCCGTGTAAAATATGAAGTCCTGGAGCCTGTGCTGGACATGCACGATGCCAAGGACGCAAAGATACTGGTGCACCCGGAGGAGGACTGGAAGAGTCTCTGCGATGTGGGCGCTGACAACAGACGCAATCTCTGCGCCTCAGGCATTGAGAGCCATGGGGATCTGGAACAGGCATTTGCAGGCTGTACCCATGTGATAGAGCGGGTATACCACACCAAGGCCAACCAGCAGGCCATGATGGAAACCTTCCGGGCCTACACCCATCTGGATGTGTATGGAAGGTTAAATGTGGTGGCATCCACCCAGATTCCGTTCATACCAGAAGAATCCTGGCCCATGCCCTGGATATACCCAAATCCAGGATTCGCGTCATCAAGCCCAGAATCGGAGGGGGCTTCGGGGGCAAAACAGACGGTTGTGGCAGAGGTGTACCCTGCCATCGTGACCTGGAAAACAGGAAAGCCAGCCAAAATCATTTACAGCCGTTATGAGTCCCAGATTGCGTCCTCACCCCCCGCCATGAGATGGAGGTACGGGTGAAGCTGGGATGCGATGACAACGGTATACTGAAAGCCATGGATGTATATACATTGTCAAATACAGGGGCATACGGGGAACATGGACCCACCACAGTGGGGCCTGTCCGGCCATAAATCCATTCCGCTGTACCACACGCCTGAGGCGTTCCGGTTCCAGTTATGACGTGGTCTACACCAACCGGATGTCGGCCGGGGCGTACCGCGGATACGGGGCACCCAGGGAATCTTTGCCGTGGAATCCGCGGTCAGCGAGCTGGCGGCCGAGCTGGGCATGGACCCGGTGAAATTCAGGGAACTTAATATGGTCAAAGAAGGAGACGTGATGCCGGCCTATTACGGTGAGACAGCGGACAGTTGCGCTCTGGACCGCTGTGTGGCCAGGGTTAAGGACATGATAGGATGGGACGGAAAATACCCCAGACGCCAGGTAAGCGGTTCCAAAAGGTGCGCGGTGTGGGACTTGCCATGGCCATGCAGGGTTCCTCCATCTCCGGGCGTGGACGTGGCGGGAGCCACCGTCAAGGTGAATGACGACGGCTTCTACAGCCTGACCATCGGCGCGGCGGACATGGGGACCGGCTGCGACACCACGCTGGCCCAGGTGGCCGCAGAATGTCTGGACTGCGAGCTGGACGATATTGTGGTATTTGGGGCTGATACGGACATTTCCCCCTATGATTCCGGCTCTTTATGCTTCCAGCACTGCCTATCTGACCGGAACAGCAGTGGTAAAGACATGTGAAGCCCTGAAGGAAAAAAATTCTCCACAAGGCAGCCAAATACCTGGAAACCGGAGCGGATGAGCTGGAGTTTGACGGAAAGCGGGTATATAAGCTGGCCTGCGAGGCGGACGGCACCAGGAAGGAAATCACCATAAAGGACCTGGCAAACAGGGTCCAGTGCGCCAATGAGGACGCCCTTCAGGTGACCCAGTCCCATTCTCGCCCATATCCCCGCCGCCCTTTATGGCAGGAGCCGCCGAGGTGGAGGTGGATCTGGAGACAGGCCAGGTGGAATTAATCAAATTTGCTGCCGCTGTGGACTGCGGAACACCTCTCAATGAAAACCTGGCAAGGGTTCAGACAGAGGGCGGTCTGGTCAGGAATCGGCATGGCCCTGTATGAGGATGTAAGCTACTCAAAAGGACGGAAAGGTCCATGAGAATTCCTTTATGCAGTACAAGGTGCCCAGCCGTCTGGATGTGGGCAGGGTGCAGGTGGAGTTTGAGAGCAGCTTCGAGCCCACCGGCCCATTCGGCGCTAAATCCATCGGCGAGGTGGTTATCAACACCCCGTCCCCGGCCATTGCCAATGCGGTTTACAATGCAGTGGGCGTGAGAATACGGAGCTTCCCATAACCGCGGAGAAAGTATTTAAAGGGGATGAACGGCCTGGATTAAAGCCTGGCCGGATACCGGTATCAGCATGGCTGTCCGGCGTTTGCCAAACCCTGTCTCCCAATACCTGCCAGCCCTGAAATAGCAGATAAGCCTTGCATATCCCTCCCAAAAGTTGTATACTAAGACCAGTTATGATTGCGTAACCGGGACAACAGATGCAGTGCTGCATACATTAATTAGCGGGACGCACGCGGGCCCTGTAAAGGACTCGTCCGGTACAGACGCAGATCAGGTTCACACCAACACCAGGAGGAATTGCAATGATTGAGGCAACGAGCTGCGGCGGTGTGGTTATATTTCGTAGGGAAAATCCTCGTCCTGTACAAGAATTACAAAAACAAGTACGAGGGCTGGGTGCTGCCCAAGGGAACAGTAGAAGCTGGCGAAGAGTATAAAGAGACCGCCCTGCGGGAAGTCAAGGAAGAGACAGGGGTCAGCGCCTCCATCATCAAGTATATCGGGAAGAGCCACTCCTTTAATACGCCGCAGGACATGGTGGAGAAGGATGTCCACTGGTACCTGATGATGGCGGACAGCTATTACAGCAAACCACAGCGGGAAGAATACTTTCTGGACTCCGGGTACTATAAGTTTTACGAGGCTTATCATCTGCTGAAATTTTCCAATGAAAAATTAAAGGGTCATAGATGTCACGAAGATTGATTATCTGGTGACCAGCCACCGAGCCGGATCATGCGGGCAGTGTGGAAGCGGCTGCTGGAGCTTTTATAGTCCCCAGATGAAATTACTGGCCACTCCACGGTGCCCCATTCTTGCAGAAATCGTAAACCGGGACTTTGTCAGATTGCGGTGAAGGGATGAGCAGGAGATGCACCATTGGAAACGGACACTGCGTTTTCTGCACAGTTCCCGAACCTGCACTGGCCGGATACCATGTACACATTTATCGAGGAGGAAGAACAGATTCTGGTGACCCAGATTGCCTTTCGGCTCCTACTACTGCCCGAGGAACCCTGGTGTCGGATAAGATTCAGAACGAGGACGATTGACCCCAAAGGCGCTGCGCTATTATTTTGACCGCATTATCGGGCCGTATAAACCCTTTATGCTAAAGGCCCTGGACCGGGTGGCCCTGGATTTCATAATGGTGTGCACAGGCCACGGCCGGTCCTGGTGCCGGTATTAAGCAAGATGTATGGCCCTTTACGAAGAATGGTCCACAGTCGTGAATCGAACAGAAAAAGACCGTTATCATCCTACGCGAGCGCCTACGGGTATACGGGAATGCTGGCGGAGCAGATTGCAAAGGAATCGAGGACAGCGGCGATATTGAGGTGCGCAGCTACGATATGGTGACGGCGGACGCGGCGAAGGTGCAGGAGGAGTTGCAGTTTGCAGACGGAATGCTGTTCGGCACGCCCACCAATTGTGGGAGCAGCGCTGAAAACCCATCTGGGATTTGACCACATCCATTTTCAGCGTGACCCGCAGCGGAAAATATGGGGAGCGTTCGGCAGCTACGGCTGGAGCGGCGGGCGTACTTCACATCATCGAGCGCCTGAAACAGTATGAAAATGAAGGTGGTAGAGGGCTTTAAGGTGAGGTTTAAACCCAGGGATGTGGATTTGGTGGGTGCCTATGAGGTTCGGATATCAGTTCGGATGTCATGGTGCAGGATAAGGGGAACAAAAGCGGCAAAGGGGCGAAGACGACCCTGGTTAAATGCCTGGTTTGCGGAGAAATTTTTGATTCCTCCATCGAGATTTGTCCTGTCTGCGGCGTGGGCAAGAAAAAAAAACTTTGTGCCGGTGGAGGCATGAGGAAATGATTTTACCAATAACACGGCAGAATCTGTATCTGCCATTTCGAGGTGGCGCCGCAGGATTGAACGCGGCGAAGGCCATCGGGAGGGATGCCACAGGACGGCTCCATCTACATGGTTTCCATCGAAGCATATCTGTCCTACAACCGTCCCATGCTGACCAAATCCCTGGTAGCGGACTGGACGCGAGCAGATTGCGGGTGGATGCCCCATGGTATGAGGAGAATCAGGTTCGCCAGATGCTGGGAAAACGGGTGGTCTCCGTGGATACGGATGAAGAAGGAAATCCATTCAGATGACGACGAACAAAATTCAAATGCGTTTCACGAGCTGATTTACGCCCTCGGTTCCGAGTGAATGCTTTTTATTCCGCCCATGGAAGGAAGCGGGTTACCGGAGGTGGCGCTATCCGACGGCTCTGATGTCAGAAGGGTGGAGGCTCTGATGAAGAGCACGGAGAAGCCGTGGTCATCGGAGGCGGTGTTCTGGGTCTGGAAGCAGCATGGGAGCTTAAGAAGGCAGGCCTTGAGGTGACGGTGCTTGAAATGGCTCCATCCCCGATGGGACGTCAGATGGATGAGAGCTCCGGGGAGCAGTTGAAGATAATAGCATCCAAAGCCGGGGTGGTGATCCGCACCGGCGTCAATTGGAAGCCATCGAAGGAGACGGCTATGACCGGTGTCCGTCTGAAAACAGGGAAGTGGTGGAAAGGCAGGATGGTGATTGTATCCTGCAGGCATCCGCGCCAACATAGAGCTGGCAAAGAAGATGGGATTGGAGACAAAGAAGGGGAGTAGTTGTCAACGAGCGCATGGAGACCTCGGTTTGGCATCTATGCCTGCGGCGACTGTGCACAGTACCATGATGGGAATTACGGCATCTGGCCCGAGGCGGTGGAACAGGGCAAGACTGCGGGCGCCAACGCGGCCGGGGACAGTCCTGGAATACACGCCTGTACCTGCGGCCCTGACCTTCCACGGCATGAATACCGCCCTGTTTGCCGCGGGCGACAACGGAAGAAACCCGAACCTCTATTATAAGACAGTGGAATTCAGGGATATGGGTAAGAAACAGTACCGGAAATACTATTTCTGAATAACCGGATG
>VOFH01003447.1_pt1 | contig 32478 bp, 55 predicted proteins | sample 5384091 | NCBI WGS metagenome assembly VOFH01 (sample SAMN12384727, study PRJNA508395) | human gut metagenome | isolation source: healthy gut G | host: Homo sapiens
TTTCTGCATATCAAGCTCCGCATATATTATCTCTTCTTTGTCCCATACGGGTTGAGTCACATAGTGGCCGTAATGATCGACGATACAGCTTCCTCCCCCGGCATACGATGTCGTCCAGTCTTTCTATTTCATCCCTGCAGCAGATATTGTCAGGGTACATATCTCTTGTAAAATACATGTCGCAATTTATGAAGTAACAGTGTCCTTCTATGGCTATATGCCTTATGGTGGACTGCCACCCTGGTTATCATTGGTGTTAGGCGATATGTAAATGGTGATTCCCTTCTGATACAGGGCTACTCTTGCCAGAGGCATATAGCTTCCTCCCAGCAAATCAGACTGCCCATAGGTCCTCACTTACAAGCTTCTGCCACAGGAAAATATCCTTTGGTCGGCGTCTCCCCATACTACTCTCTCCGCCCCTGTAGGCCAGCTTGCTTTCCCGTGGATTGTAGCGACGAGCTCTCCCTCAGGAGAGAAGAATAAATTGCATTATAAAGAGTTGCTGTCTTTTTCATCTCTTCTGAAACTCCTATGCTGACATAGGCTCCTGCGGCCAGGCCGCCTCTCCCATCTTCTTCGTCTCAGGTCCGGGAATTACTATAGAGTTGTCGTAATATATCTTCCAGTCTTTTCTGCCTTCTTCTTTGCGGCTTCCTACCGTAAAGCCGAAAGTCATACCATAAGGGTAACCCGGTATGAATAGCTCCGGAAAGACTATCAGTTCTGCATGACTGCCGTCCTTCTCTTTGCGGGAGGCTCTTTCGATCAGCTCCACAGCCTTGTCTGTACATGCTCCGGCGTCGAACATCACCGGCGAAGCCTGCACTACTGCGATTTTACATATATCTTTAAGATTGTTCATTGTCGATCTTACTCTCCTCCGTTTTAAGAACATATATTCCAGCCGATATATTATACCACCAATTTCATAAATCGACAATCAGGAAGATATTGTTTTATGCCTGCCTGACCGAATCTGAACGAAGATTTTATTGAGGACTTTTTGCCTGCGCAGATAAGAGGTTCAGGGTAAAGCCTGCGTCAATTTATATCTTAACACAGCGAAAGCGGGCAATCGCTTGCCGCTCCCGCAAAGGATGAAAGTTTTTAAACTATGCTGTCAACTTTGATCTTGCCATATAATGGCTGTATACTGCTATTGGTCTTCGGAATTTTCTTCCGGCCAGTACAGCAGTAACATGGGTAGTATTCTCCCATAAATATCCACACGCTGTCTCCCCATATTCAGCTTTTTCTTCACCTTCGAAATACAGATCCGGAATGAAGACCTTGAGAGTCGTCCGCTTGGTTCCTTTCAGGTATATTCCATCTTTTCAGGATTATTCCTAAACTCATCCAGCTTTTTTTTCTCAGGCCGCTTATGCCTGTCTCTTTGCCGAAATTGTCAGCGAATTCATTTATATCTGCATATACTACGTTATCAGGGTTCTTGAGCCAGGCAAGTCTCATATCATACCTCCATTTGCGGGGGGAGCATATCTCCCGCCTCCGATATATAAAAAAGACACTCGTTTCTGAGTGTCCGCTGATTTTTCTATAATACAACCAATGTAAGAGAGGCAACTTGCCAAGACTTTCTCTGCTGCGTAAATATCACAATGATATCTCAAACACGGAAAAAAGGTTGTTTAAAGATCTATCGCAGTCCTATCTCAGAAGACTATGCTTAAAAGTGACAGGTCTACCGACTTAATCTTTACAAACCTACTTAGATGTCTTCCCGAGGTTTAAACCCTCAGTGACTGCGCGAAGAACGCCGATCCTTTCGTTGATACCACGGTTGTTGAGACACAGCGCCTGATTTTGACAGGACTTCCTGAGATGCCACTTCTGTAATATTCAATTTATACTTATATCATAATTTAATAAGCTGTTATTGTCAAGTGAATTCTTCTAATGTCCCTTGGCGTCTCCTCTATCTTGTCATGTTCTGTAACTCTGTCTGCATAGAGGAGTCCCGTAAACACTATGGTGAGGGGAATAAGGTGAACCATATGGCTTTTCCCTCGAAAAATTCCGCAGAGAACGGCCGAAGCCGCCCGCCTATGACGAAGAAGAGAAGCATCCGTATATGCGTCCACATCTTTATGTTTACATCGCCGCCGGATTTCTTTCGCAGCTTTTTTACTATCGTAAGACCTATCTGCCGGACGTGATTGGTGCAGAAAGTCGTAGCCATAGGTATGCCCTGCGCCTGCCTGAAAGTATTATACTGCATGGCGCAGATAAAATTGATAGTTATCTGGTGATATCTGATGGGGCGTGTTTCGGGCAGCCACCCCAGTATTATTACAGCTATCATTTCCTATGAGAACTAAAAGCGTATCCCATCTTATGATGTGCGTCCGCTTTACGGGCCTTGGTATGATTTCGAGACCATCGTACCCAGCAGATAAGCGCCTTTGCAGTGCGAGATATTAGACGGCCTGCTTCCATTGAAAGGTTCCTATGGCAATGGCCAAAAAATACAAAATTTCCGGTCTGGCATTGCAGAACACTCCTCCCCGCAGCAAAAGGTGAATACTCCGTAAAAGCCTGCCACCAGCATGAGCATGAGAAATACCCATCTCCTCTCGCAGGCCAGATAATATTCTTTTCCTCTTCCGCCGTCCTTGCATCCTCCTCCGACGTCGATTCTATGCAAGCGTCTGCCTCAAGACGTTCTTCTACGCGCGTCCCGTCTTTTTCGTCAGCTCTCAAACCATCGTTTTTTTGCCGCAGTCTTCCCTCATGTTCCGTCTTGTCCATGTGTTCCATATTTTCGCTTTCCACTTAAGGCCTCCTCTTGTACTGCCATATATTTTAACGCTTTTTTGGCGCGAATTCAAGGAGCGCAGGGTAATGTTTTTTAATATGAGAAGAGTTCTCGGTTTTTATATTTATTTCCGCACAGATATCCTATCCTCAGAAATTTCTCTGTCTATCTTTGCAAGCTTGTCCATAGCCTGCCTAAGCTTATCCATAGACGCGGCGTAAGATATCCTTACGTACCCCTGTCCACATTCCTCCGAACGCGTCTCCCGGTATAAATGCTAACTGGTGTTTTTCAAGTGCATATTCGCAAAATTCATCTGACGACATGCCGGTTCTTTTGATATTCATAAAACGTAAACGCTCCTTCGGGCATGACGCAACTGAAATTTTTCGTACTGTTTATGTAACGAAAACAGAAAATCTCTGCGTTTTTTGAATTCACTTCTCATCTTCTCAACAGATCCCTCATCATGTGACAAGGCTGTTACAGCCGCCTCCTGAACAAAAAGATGGCGCCGGCTGTCATATAAAAGCACATTCTGTTAAGGGGATCTATCAATTTCATCCGCGGCTATATATCCCAGCCTCCAGTTGTCATCGCCATGCTCTTAGAAAGCCCGTTGAGCAAGATGGTCCCTCTTTCATTCCCGGCAGGGAGGCTATACTTATATGAGGATTTTCTTCGCTGTAAGTCAGTCTTTCGTATATCTCATCAGAAAGCACTAAAAAGATCATGTTTTTTGCTTATATATCTGCCAGAGCCTCAACGTCAGCTCTGTTCAACACGCTTCCCGTGGATTGTTCGAGATACTATTGCGATCATCCTGGTCTTTTCGCTTATGAGAACTCAATCTGCTTGACATCGATGTTAAAATTATTTTCTTCCAGAAGTTTATATCTTTTCACTTCGGCTCCCGCTATCTTGGGAATAGCAGCATATGTCAGATACACAGGATCGGGTACTAACACTTCGTCTCCCGGATTCAGAAATGACAGCATTGCGGCGAACATTCCCTGAGCTACTCCTAGAAGTTGCGATTATCTCTTTCGGATCATAATCGAGACCGTTTTCTCTCTTGAGCTTATCGCATATGCTATGCGCAGAGGGAGTATTCCGATGTTGTCGGTATACTTTGTATGTCCCTCGTCAAGGGCTTTCTTGCATGACTCCTTTATGAATTCAGGGGTGTCAAAATCCGGTTCTCCAAGAGTAAGCGCCGTTACGTCTACGCCTTCGCCTGCAAGCCTGGCACATTCGGCAAATATTATTCTCGTCTTTGACATAGGCGCGCCTATGAGACGGTCAGCCTGTTTGACCTTCATAAATTTTCTTTACCCTCTCTATACTGTTTCTTCAGTCATCAATTCTGTTTCTGCTTCATATTTTTTCTTTAAGTTCGCCGATCTTGGCAAAATGCGGCCTTCTCATATGTTCTTCCTGGCAGCCTGCAGTCTCCCACTGTTCCCATAACATAAGTTCAAGATCCGACTCTGCCGGATAATAATAGTCATATCTGACGCAGCCCTCTTCTTGTCTGCTGATCTGCGCATATGGCTTTACTTCTGAGAAATTCGCTTCTGTCTTTTCGCATTTTAAAATTTATATGTCACATAAAAGTTTTTCATCGTCGACCTCCTTTTTTATATTTTATCACTATTTAGAAATTTTTCAAAAACATTTTGAAAATTTATTTTCATCAGTGGTAAAATATTTATATCGTCGAGCAGCAAGACGCGTAAGTCCGACACAGGCCTTATGCGTCTTATTTTATTTATAGGAGAAATCAAAATGAAGATATCAAAAACAGCTGCCTTCTGTCTTGTCGGTCTTTCCGGGCAGCTGTTTTTATCATTAAAATCGGTTCAAGCTTTTTGGCAGCGGTTGAGCTTTAGTTCATCATCTTCATCCTGATATTTTGAAATCGTCTCCTGCTTTTTTAAGCGAATCTAATCCGTCTTCAACAGCCTGGCAGATTTCGTGATCAGAAACGTTACTCCTCCCGTCGGGCGTAATCGTTCATTCTGTTTTCTATAGCCGCCCTGGCCACTTTTTTCTTCTGTCCAGCTGATGCTAACTACTCTCACTGCTTCATCAAAAAAGCAGTTCTCAGCAAATCTTTTCTGCTCAACATAATGGCCTCCTTCTTTGATCTGTGATCTTTTCTGTTTACAACCTCATTATATTCAGATACTTTCATTTTTTCTTTATTTTGTTCCAAATATTTCCAATTCATCTTTGTATTTTTACAATAAACAGGCACATTCTAAAGCGATTTGAAGATCTCGGCTTTCTGCGACGCCGGGCGTACCGTAAGCCCTCTCTGCTGCCACTCATCGGCGTCCAGGTTATCGGCGGCATAGACAAATTGCCCGTATCTTATTCCTCCTCATCCTGGAAAACGCGGCGAGAGCGGAACATTCCATATCAACTGCTATGCATCCTGTCTCTCTTCGTCTCTTCATCTTCTCCCTCGTCTCCCCTGTAGGGAGCGTCGGTGGTCCAGATCTTGCCTGAAATATATTTTATATTTCTCTGCTCCAGCACTCGGCGTATGATCTGTATCACATCTTCATCCATAGCGATCTCATCTTCCGCAGGCAGATAGTGATAGCTGGTTCCCCCATCTCTGACGGCGCAGGTGGGTATTATGATTTTAGTGTCTTCTATGGATGCGTCCAGCACGCCGCACCCCGCCGCATACAAAGATCTTCTTCGCCCCCATAGCTGTTATTTCCTCCATATTGCTGACGCATGCGGCGGCTCCTATAAAGGCCTGGCATATTCCCAGCTCGCGTCCTTTATAATTTATCTTATATATGGGGTAGTCCTGCGGTGCTGATAAGTTTTCCGGCGATTTCTCCGCCGGCAAGCCGCGCAGTCTCTCTTATCACGGCTTCAGAGAATTCAAATACCAGTTTCAGGAAAACCGTCTCTCCTTTTTACGACATGGTCGGCCCCTCAATATACCCCATGGTTCTCTATCGTACTGTTCAAGAATCATATATTCTTCTCCTCCGGTTTTAAATCTGTTTTTCTTGGCATGGCTGCCCCTCTTCTTGAGGCTATGACGTTATTTTTATCACAAAGCATTACACCTCACCACAGAAAAATATCATGGCCGGAGGCAGGCTCTCATCAACCCTGCACTAGACAGATGAGGATCTCTTCTGTTTTCTGTACAGCCAAAGCCAATATCAGCGCGCACATTTCCGACACGGCTGCCGACATCCATACTCCGGCTTCGCCTAAAAAAACATAAGACAGGATAATGACAAATGCGCTGGTAAAGACTAAACCTCGTCCTATGGATATGCTCATGGCTGACTTAGGCAGTTCTATGGACGTAAAGTATCCCATAATGATTATCACCGCCCCCAGAGGAATAAAGGCCGGCGAATAAAGTCTGAAAGCTTCGATCCTCTTTCAAAAACAATTCAGGATCCAGCGTCCTGTCTATATACACTCCCACTATAGGATCCGGATAGATCATTCCGATGGCAAAGGCTAATGCAGAAAGACTCCGGCGCACAATAGAGCTATCCTGAAGATATAGCTGCAGAAAATCCCTCTTTTCCGGCCGTGATAATAGCTTTATCAGAGGCTGCGTTCCCTGATTTATTCCCATCATGGTCATCAGTATCAGCTGCGCGAAATAAGAAATTACCGTGTATATCACTACTCCGTCATTTCCCGAGACTCTAAGCAGCGTCTGGTTAAATACGAATATACATACTCCTACAGAGAGTTCCGTCACGCAATCAGCCGTACCTAATTTTGCAAGGCCGGGTAGCCTTTGTCGACCATCTGATCTTCACGAAGGAAAATCCCGATCTGTCCGACAAGAAATGTCTCAGATACCGTAAAGGTCAGAACCTGAGAAAGACCTGTAGCCACGGCGGCTCCTGTGATACCCCAGTGAAATACCAGCACGAATAAAGCGTCTAATATTATATTGGTGGCAGCCCCGCCAAACTCGTCTTTATGGCCTTTTTAGGAAAAACCGTCGGCCTTGATGAGGACTTCGAGATTGTACGACGTCATATAAAACGGTACAAACATGATTATTACGCCCAGATAGCTCGACATATCCCATGGTTTCTTCTGTCGCTCCTAAGAGTTTTGCCACGTTTGTAAGGTTCAACATGACTACCGCCGCCGCAATGAGTCCTACGCAGGCCACAGTAACGGTGCTGAGAGTAAATCTCTGTCTGCCTTCTTCCCGTCGTTTTGTCCTTTGTAAATAGAAGCCTTTGTGCTGGCTCCCACGGCAAAGAGTATGCCTAGTGCGAAAGCTACGTTTATCAGCGGCATCGATATATTGACCGCCGCCAGAGCTTCTTTTCCTACTCCTCTGGCCACAAATATTCCATCTACCATGGTGTATATGGTATAGACCCACATGGCGGCCACTGACGGGAGAACATAATTTAAAAATTTTGATTTTATATACGATTTTTTTATTCTTAGTCATTTTGAATCCACCCTTTCTCAATATTAAGTTTAAACCTTGGTATAATACTAAGGTCAATAGTTTTTATCAATTTCTTAATATTTCATGGTATACTGTCTTTATGAGAGGTGAAAAATGAAAGAATATTACAAGATCGGTGAAATATCTTCCTGTACAACATAGGAGCCGATTCCTGAGATATTATGAACAGCTCGGGGATACTCAAGCCTCAAAGAGACAGCAACGGCTACAGGATGTACAGCATTAACGACATACGCACTCTGAATATTCTCAGAGAACTCAGATCTATCGGTTTTTTCCATGAGCCAGATCAAAGAACATCTGAAGTGGACTTCGATCTGAACAAGACCGTAGACCCCTTTAAAGAGGCCATATCGGCTATAGACAAGAAGACTGAAGAGATGAATGTTGAAAGCGCAGCTCTGAACGGATAGATGAGATAGAGAGTCATACTGTGAAAGTTTTAATGACAGAGATATAAAAGTACCTGCAGCTTCCAAAACGCCGCATACTCAAGCGAAAAACGTCATCAGGGACGATGATCTGGACTTTGTCATCAAAAATTGCAGTCAGAATACGAAGACCAGCTCTATATAATAGGCAACGGAGACATCAGGCGCCACTATACCGCTAAAAACTGTCCCGAGGAAGGCCTATACGGCCACTTGATTCAGCCTTTTACATCGTCGACGCCCATGAAGAATACGATTCGACTCTTCCCTGAAGGAGAATACATCCCATGACCGTCAGAGGCAGTTATTCTCAGATAGCTGATATGTGCAGAAGATTCTGAGCTTTGCCAAAGAGAAACACCTTGTTCCGTGGGAAAAGCCATTGAACTCTATATCATAGATAATCACGACACATCGGATGAAAGGGATATATCACTCAGCTTCAAGTACGTATCCAAGAGCTCGCAGGAGCAGGGACACAGATATAAGTATATGATAACCGAGATCGTTTTTCACCAGAAAAATGCCTCTTTTATTTGATTTATATACTGCATAGGAAATCGAAGGGATCTTGCGGCAGACGCCCTGCCGCAAGATCCCTTCTTATTAGAATCAGCCTCTTTATATATCGGGACATTAAAAGCTTATCATCTTTTAGCTCTCCCCTTATATCTGCTTATTCCTCCTATGTTGGTGACTTTCTCGTAGCCTTCTTTTCAGGGCCTCCACGGCCTGACTGCTCCTGGCCCCTGCCTCAGACAGTATACGAAAATGTCAGAAGTCTTTCAGGTATGACCTTCTTAATCTTTCCTATATTCTGAACCGGCAGATTTATGCTTCCGGTATATGGCCGCTTCTGTATTCATCTTCAGTACGAATATCCAGGAGAGACGCGCCCGGTCTCCATATATATATTTCTTTACGCTGTCATTTATATTTGCTCCTGCAAAGATGCTGAATAATCCCATGTTCTCTTCTCCCTTATCAAGTGTTTTTATTTATTTTACCCTTTCTTCGAAAAATTCAGTGACTAAGTCGCATTTTTATGTCTGATAATGTCTGAAATGCTCTCATCTGTAACGTCTATAAAGTCCAGTTTTGGCTTTCAGACTGAAGGCGTACCATTTTTTAGAATATATGCCGCCTTTGGAGAGCAAACGTCAGGGGCTCCTTCTTCTGCCACAGTACCTTTGTTCAGCACGACTATTTTATCTGCCCTGGCTATACAGTACGCATGCGATGCGCTATTATCATTACTGTCTTATCCTTTATCAGCCTTGACAGTGCTGTCTGTATGAGAGTCTCGTTCTCCACATCCAAGGAGGCTGTCGCTTTGTCTAAGAGTATGATGGGAGCGTCCTTTAAAAAATGCCCTGGCGATAGAGATTCTCTGTCTTTCTCCCCCTGAAAGTTCGCATCCGTTTTCTCCGATATTGCTGTTCCACTTATCTGGTAATTTTTCTTCATGAATTGTCGCAGTTAAAGTTTGGCAGCCGCCAGAACTTCCTCGTCGGTGGCGTCCTTATTTCCTATCCTGATATTCTCCATTATGCTGTTGTCAAAGAGCGTCACATCCTGAAAAACTATAGAATACAGGGACATGAGGCTTTCGGGATCCACTGCGGATATATCCATTCCTCCCACCGTTATCCTGCCTTTGTTTACGTCCCAGAACCTGGAAGCGAGCCTGACACAGTAGTCTTTCCTCCGCCGGAAGGTCCTACCAGAGCGGTGACTTCTCCTGCTTTGCAGTAAAGGTAACGTCTTCCAATATGGTCTCCGTGTTATAAGCGAATCCCACATGGTCGAAAGATATATCATAGCCCTTGTTGGTGGCATGGTTTTCCCATCCTGAACCGGATGGTCCAAAACCTCGTTCATGCGTGAGATGTTGACTCTTGTACTTATCACTGCCGCCAGATTCTGAAGAGCGCCTGAAGCGGGTCATATAATCTTGAGACTACCAGCAAAAACATGAAGAATACTGTGATATCAAGACTTCCCTGTATCAAGAGTATGGATCCTGCCAGGGCGACAGTAGCTATTCCCAGTTTTAAAATCAGGGAGGCGGACACCACCAAAAGCTGCCGTGCCGAATTCATTTTATTATCGATCTCTTTTCTACGGCTCTTATCTTTTTTCGAGACCTTTCATATATTTGCCTTCCGCATTATTTGACTTCAGGTCTCTGACAGTTTCGATACATTCCTGTATGCCGTCTGCGCATGCCATCTTGACATCCATGGCTTTCTGGTTCATTCTTTCCTGCACTTTAGCCGACAGAGCCACTATGGCGAAGGATACAGGCAGTACCCATAATGCTGCCAGAGCCATGCGCCAATCGAAGAAGAACATTCCTATCGACACAAGGGTGGTAGATATTATTGATCCGAAAGTTCCGGAATAAAGTGCGAAAAAGCTCTGCTCCAAAACGTACAGTCCGCCATGATAGGTGCTGGTCAGGTCTGCCAGGTCTTTTTTCCAAAGAATGACAGAGGAATCTTTCTGAGCTTTTCCGGCAAGAGTGATACGTCTGACTCCGCTCTCCACATAAGTGGCGAAATACGTGGCATTATACTGAAACCAGGTGGTCAGAAGTATGGAGCCTATACAAATAATACATCCGGCAATGTATGCGATTCCTCTTCCGTTGGGAACGCCTCCTGCCAGCATGTCGCTTACAAAATAATATAAGAGTCCGACAGGAAACATGAATGACAGATTCTGCAAAACGCACGCGGCGCATCCCTTTATCAGATCTTTGCGCCCCTGTTCAGACAGGGCATATTTTTTCTTTGAAGTTTCTTGATCATCTCCTACGCCTCCTTTTCTACTTTCCATTTTATTGAAGTCTGATAGTCGTTCCACATCTTGCTGAACAGGCCTTTCTCTTCTCTATGAGACTGGCTCCGCTTCCGCTTTCGACTATGCGGCCGTCCGCAAGTACATAGATCTTGTCTACGTCGGCTACCGTCGACAACCTGTGGGCTATCATTATCACCGTCTTGTTCTTTGAGAGGTTAGGAGAAAGCGGCCTGAACGCGGCTCTCGTTGTCAGGATCGGCAAAAGCTGTGGACTCGTCGAGTATTACCACCGGCGAATTTTCCAGCATGACTCTGGCCATGGCTATTCTCTGCTGCTCTCCGCCTGGAAAGATACCTCGCGCCTTTAGTACCTATGACGGTATCTACCCCTTGCGGAAGTTTTCGATTATATCCATGCACTGAGCTTTTCCAGCGCGTCAACGAGCTTCTTCTCTGAGTGGCGTCCTGTTTTCCATGCGCACATTCTCAAGGGCAGAATCCTTGACCAGATGGCTGTTTTGAAGCCACGAAGGAAACTGTATTCATCAACTCTTCTTTGGAAATATCTTTTACGTCTACTCCGCCTATCCGAAACGCTTCCGCTCTTGGATGAAAAATCTTGATATGACATTGGCCAGCGTGGTTTTCCTCCTCCGGAAGAGGGCCTAAAACTACCGTCGCGCCTGCGGAAGTATAGTTAGAAGAAATATCCTTTAGCATGCTTTTTTCCGTCATAACTGAAGCTGATATTCTTAAGTTCCACAGAGCTGTCCTTTGGCGATTTAGGTTCGAGGCTCAGGAGAGAGGATCGAGGAGTTTAATACGCTGTCAATCCTGCTCAGTCTGGCTACTATGTCGCATTTCGCTCTGGAACATTATCTTGGTCAGCGTCACGGATATGATCGGCGTGGTAATTATATAAAGATCAGGTTCAGCAGAAATTCATCGGTCACGCCCTGACTTGTGAATAACAATCACGCCCGCTATAAGAAAAGCGAACACCCGTTTATGGTGGCCGTGTAGAACATCATGGGAGCCCTGGAGTTCTTTCGTATATGCGATAACCCATACTCCTGTATCTGTCTATGGAATCCTTGAATTTTTTAAATGAAAATATAGTCTGTCCAAAAGTTTTACTACAGGTATACCCTGATATACTCCACAGCCTCGTTGGACATATCGTCAAGGGCATTCTGATATTCTTTCATCTTCTGTTCCATCCTCGGTCCTGTCATCTTCATCATTATCAAGAATCCCAGTATCACAGGCACGAGGCTCAGAATACCCAGCCTCCAGTCAAATACACAAAAGTAATACTATCAGGCCAAGGGTGTTGCTATGGCTCCTGCTTTATCGGGAAGCTGATGCCAGATAAGTCTCGGTCGCCGCGCTGGCCTCGTTGACTATCTTCCTGAGCTTTCCCGCTGCCGAAAGACTCCGCAAACCCCAGCGGGAGCCTGACTATATGTTCCATCGTATCTATCCTCATATTCGTAGCGACCCTGAAAGCTCCCATATGTGAGCACATGAGCCCGCTATATAGATCAACACGGCGATTACTGCGAATATCACGGCCATCCATCCGTTGTGAGCCAAATTCTGGGCTTTATCAAAATCGGGATTTACATCCAGGACTTCTTTCATTACAAGCCATATGTAATAATACGGCACCAGCGCCAGCAGAGCGCTGACTGCGGATAATATCCACGAAGCGTAGGTCAGATATCTGTGCCCGCCCGCATACTCCATGAGCCGCGATAAATTGGACTGTTTTTTCAATTTTGATTCCTCCTTTAACTTGAAAATATTTATGATATAAAGGCGTTAATACCGCTTCTTTATATCCTGGATTTCAATAAAACCCCTTTATTAGTCTTAACTAACTTGTCGTCGCCAAGTCGGGTTAGTTTTTACTAACTCAACGGCTGAATTTAAGGCGAAGCATGAAGCCCCTCTTCGCCTTTATCACTTGCTGTCCGGATTTACATATTCATGATCTTCTGCCAGCCGGCCATATGAAAATCTTTAAGTTCTCTCACGAACTCTGGCCTTTTTTCTCTGGGCATATCGTGAACGACCATCTCAAAAAACCTGTGAACATACCGCTTATCAGAATATGCTCAAGGCAAGGGTCTATAACAGGTACATCCTTGCCGAGGTTTCTTAAAAGTCTCCATAAAAAAGCGTTGGTAGCCTCCACTTCTATCTCTACCATCTCATGAATCATATTGCGTATCTGGTCCCCTCTGAGCTGCATATGATGAGTTTTACGGCGTCGAAGTTATCATAGACATATTCCACCATCCATTCCATGCACTGGCCTGAAATATCTCCCATATGCTCGTTCTGTCTGACGGATCCAGCTGTCTGAAATCTGTCTGAGCCTTTATATATTCTCCCATGATAGTATCGTACTGGCTGCCTACAAGGGCGCTGAACAGTTCCTCTTTGCTGCCGTAATAGCCGTAAAAAGCTCCCGTAGTCATCCCCGCTGTCTTTACGATATTGCAAGAAGCTCCTTTAAATCCCTTTTCAAGAAATTCTTCTTTAGCTGCTTTATGAATATTTTCTAAAGTAGTCATGGTTCTTTAGTCATCTTCTCTGCTCTCCTGTAGTGGAAACGTCATAATTATTTGAATCAGGACTCAGGCTCCTCGAGTGTTTGGCAGGAAATGAATATTTTCTCGCCGTCAAAGAGCCTGAAACCTCGACGACCGCCTGTAGCAGGAACGTCCGTCCTCCGTTATAACAGCGTTATATAACACTGTTATATTTTACTCTGAGTCATATAGTCTTGTCAAGACAATCTTTTAAAAAAACCGGGGTGTTGCGAGAATTTTTTCACGGTTCATTCCCGGTAAAGCAAATTTAAAGGCTGTTTGCGGAATTTTCAGAGGAAAAATCATAAGGGAGGCGGCTAAAACGCAAGTGTCTGCCACCACAAGGCGGTCAAAACTCCCGTAAAGACCAGTATTTCAAAGGTGACCGAGACTTGCCAAGAAAAAATTCCCGGAAAGGGCCAAAAGCTTTAATACCGGGAATGACGGCGCTCTTGAGAGTTTTCTATTTACATTATCGAGGGTTTGCTTACTCCCATTTTAGTATCACAGTCTCGTTGTGATTATTTCTTTTCGGCTTTACCATCTTATGCCCCTGAATATATGCAGACAAAGAGCCGAGGCGAGCATGACTATAGCGCTGTACTTGTGCAGTTTCATCTGATTCATCTTTATTACCTTCCTTTTGTGATCTAAATTGGAATATAACACTCTCAGGCTTTGGCCGAAGATTGCAATTTTTCCCTGCCAAAATTCAGAAACGAGTCCTGCCTCCTATAGAGGCCTGAAGGTTCCAACTTCAGTTAGTTTATCCTACAGACAAATTATACCACCATATTTTCTTTCAGAAAGAATTTATTTTTTCAGAAATCGGGCATTATTTTTTGCTGAACCATAAATGGGCCGTAAACTCTTTTCCTTTGAACGCTTCTCTGCGCAATAGATATCAAGACTTGTCCTGCGGCTCGCAGCATATATTCTATATCGTCTGTCTGTGTCTTTCTGATGAGATGTATCGGGCGTGCATGCAGGCAAAAAGCCGTCCATGGATCCGGCTCCTGTGTTCTCACTTGAAAAAAAGGAAATGAGGCCTTATCAAGATATTGAAAACTTGCAGTGAAGTCTACGTTCATAAGACATGTGGTTCTTTATATTTTTCCCGTAAAGCCGTCATTATGCGGAAAAGTAAAAGCGTCTGCTATATAATGCGTAAGCTTTCAGCTCGATAGCAGGTGATCATTCAGAGGCTTTCCTTCGATTTTTTCAGTCAGTTTTTTTATATGCTTCATGCCGTTTTGGGAATGATGACCTGAAACTTTTTATTCTCAGAAAAGCCTTTAAGATATGTGACATAGTTGATATCAGGTTCTATATTTCCCCCAAATGAAAGATATCTTGTGCAGCAGCGGCAGGTTTTATACTCTTCTATCTCTCGGAGAAGATATTGCCCAAGTCTTCTGTGATCTGCGGTTCTCATTCTGATTTCCCCTCGATATTCCGGCTCAAATCCGGCCGGAGTCTTATAAGACTTTATTCTTCCCCTGATTTGCGTCATTATTTTCTGTTTCGCAGGAATTATCTGGTTTAGCGTCGTCCTGACCGCCGCTTATATCACATTTTTTCGCTTTGACTTTCTTCAGATTCCGACGGTGACGGCGCATTTTCTATTCAGATCTGTCTTTGATCCTCTTAATTTTATACCTGGCAAATTCAAGGCCTGCCGGTATGGCGATGCCTAATAAAAATGCTGCCATATCAAAGGATGCCGCGCTAAGCGGGCGCCTTAAACATATCCAGCGTAGCAGGTCCCATGACTATGGCATACAGAGAGCCTATCATCAGTCCTATTATCAAGTATACCATCTGAGGCCTGAAAGTTCTGAGCCCTTTTCTTATCAATCCTGCTGCAAAAGATGCCGCAGAGAATTCCCGTTCAAGGGCCAATACACCCGGAAGATATATCATATGAAACTGTACGACTTCTTTCAGAGCATTGACGGCCTGTACATACACACAAAGATCAGCAGAAGTGTAGATCCCGATATTCCCGGCAAAGAGCATGGCGGAAACTGCCGCAGCGCCTGTCACTGTCAAATAAGCGTATTGAAGCAAAGACAGATTTGTAAAATCTACTGTGCCCGCTCCGATATCGCTTGTTCTTTGCAACGCCAAAGCTACGACCGCTAAAACTCCTAAAACCGTATATATGATCCAGCGGTATTTGCCTCTCAACGTTTCTCTTTCCTCATAGATGATCAGGGGAATGGCTGAAACCGTAAAGCCTAAGAAAGAGAACTTAGAAAGTAGATATTGTTTTCGAAAGCTTTAGACAAAATCATTACGCAGGATATCATGCCTACGGCCCAGCCTGCCGAAAACTTGAGAAGATACAAAAAGCAGATCTTCTCAGATTGCGATCCTTGCCTATAAGATCGTGAAGCGCCCCAAAAACTTCTCATAAAATCCTAAAATAAAAAGCTACTGTGCCTCCGGACACGCCCGGCACACTGTCTGCTAAAGACATGGATAATCCCTGCAGCATAGAAATCAACATCTGTTTGTCTCCCATCATTTTTTAGTATAAGTCTATCAGCTATATATAAACTATACTTAAGTCATTTATAAACCAGAAATAAAAATACAAGACACTTAAACTATGTCCTGTATTTTGAAAGTAATTATACCTCAATTTTTTTAAAGAGATTGTTTCAGTTTTTCTATGAGTCCCCTGTCTGCCGGCAGCCATTCTACCGAGTCCAGCTCGTCTCTTTTCAGCCATCTGGCGTCCTCGTGTTCTCTCAGGGTGATCTTTTTCAGACATCAGATCGCATATATAGCAGTGCATTTCAAGATGGAAAGTAGGATAATCATATTCTACTACGTCAAACAACCCCCTATTTTAATCTCTACATCCAGTTCTTTCTGATCTCACGTATCAGCGCTGCGAGTCTCTCGGCTCGACTTTTCCTCCCGGAAATTCCCAGCCGTCTTTAAACTCTCCGTATCCTCCTCTGGGTAGCAAAAATATTTTCATCTTTTTTTATTATAGCCGCAGCCACCTGGATTTTTTCATCTCATTCTCCTGTTATATATTCGTAAATGTCTTCTCTCACCGGTTCGTCCAGCACATAAGTTATTTCAAACGCCTCATCCTTAGTCTTTTCCAAAATGACAGGTTAGGCCGGCCTACGGCATTTATTTCGCCTAAGAAATAAAACTTGGCTTCTCTATCGTTCTTATTTTCCTGACGAACAAGTACATCCTGTTGTCCTTCTCGCTTTCTCTGCGCTTATATATGTGATCTGCGTCAGGCGAGTTCACATCTCTGGGATGCTTAGAAAAGGCTATCAGCTCCTTGTTGGACACAAAACGATGGTCATATGAAGCATTTTTTTCTGTCGTAGCTTATAAAGACCGGCATGGTCTTTGTCTTTTTTTTCATAGAAGTATCCCCTACATTCAGCGGATTCATCTGCTTTTCCCAGTTGAGGAGCCGGCAGATATCCTCATAAAGTGTACTTCTGATAGAGGCAAAAAGTTTGTATCTTTATATCTGGCAGAATAATTATTTACATATCTTGAAACAGCGAATTGTGCCAGTTCTCTCACCATTTGAGAGAAGTCCTCGTTTTCAGTCATCATTTTGAAAGACGGCGACACGCGCCACCGGCCGCCGGAAGACAGCTCCATGAACGGCTCCCCAGCGTCTCTCTGTCCTTTGGCATCAGAAAGTCGAAACTCAGATTGTTTATGACAGAGATTTCTTCTGCTTCTGAAACTTCAATTTTATAATTCTCTTTCATCCGCCTTCTGAATTCAGCTGCCGGATCTTGTGGCTGTTTTAAAAGGCATAAGAGAAGTTCCATCTCGTGAGGGCGTTTCCCTTGGCGAATTTCTTTGAAATATATTCGAGGGCCGACACCTGTTCCTGCGAAAGCTCCGTCTTATAGTTGTCCCCGTCACATTTTTTTCAGAAAAGTGTGATACGTACCGAATGACTTATTCTCGAAAATCTTAGTAACGTCGATAGCCCCGTACTGATCAAAGTCCATCAGGGACGGAACACGTCGAGACGGTATTTCAGGCTTTTTGTACGCTTCTCTTATCAATCTGACGTCGTTGGTCTTAGCCGCGTCGATGGATTCGTATATCCTCTTTCTCGCTACCCGGTCAAAATGTATGCTGGGCTTCCCGGTATTATCCTTGTACCCGAAACACGTATCTTCTGATGGTATCTTTGTTATAGCTCCTGTCCCCCGACAGCGCCACAGGTATCATGAAGTTATTCTTATAGTTTCCGATAAAGTCCAGGATCACCACGAAGTCTTTTCCCCGGCTCTTTCGCAGTCCTCTCCCCAGCTGCTGCACAAACACTACAGGAGATTTAGTGGGTCTTAGCATCACCACCTGATTTATCTCAGGTATATCTACTCCCTCATTGAAAATATCGACGGTGAATATGTAATCAAGCCGATCCTCAATGTCATCTCTCACAAGCCTGTCTATGGCCCTCTCCCTGGCGTCCTGGCTGTCCTCTCCCGACAGATTTAGAGTCTTATATCCTCTACTATTAAATTTTTTCCGAAAGTATCTTTGATTCTTCTCTTGTGCTGCAAAATATCAGACCCTTAACGCGGTTTCCACTGTAACCGTAATACTTTATCTTCTCGATTATATGTTTCTACCCTCACATCCGAGACAGGCCTGCTGAAATTTTCAGCCCTGTCTCATCGTCGAAAGTCTCTCCGTCGATCTCCAGTTCACTGATACCAAAATAGTGAAACGGGCACAACATATCTTCTTCGAGGGCCTGCTTCAGCCTGATCTCGTATGCTATATTGTGATCGAACAGACTGAATATATCAAAGCCGTCTGTCCTCTCCGGGCTGGCCGTCATTCCCAGATAAAGTTTAGGAGTAAAATATTCCATCACTTTCCGGTGCATCTCGGCTCCTGCTCTGTGAACCTCGTCTACCACGATAACGTCGAAAGCGTCTCTTTCAAATTTTGTCAAAACTTCATCTTTAGACAAGGTCTGAACGGTAGAAAACAGCAGATCTTTTTCATAGTCCTTATGCGATGCCGAAAGTATTCCGAAAGATTTGCTCTGTCAAAGACTGCTTCATAACTTCTCTTAGCCTGCTTTGCGATCTGTTCTCTGTGTACAAGAAAAAGCGCCCTCTCCGGTTTCATGCCGCGAAGCAAAAGCCGACGCATAAGTCTTTCCGTACCGGTGGCGGATATGAGGAGAGCCCTTTTTCTCCCTTTACTAAGAGGTCCTTCAGATTCTCCATGAAGGAGACCTGCATGGAATTAGGCTTTTAGGGAATCCTGCCTCTGAGGCGACTTTTGGAAAGTCTCTCTGGCCCTTTTGTGGTTGTCATAAACGCCTTTATATATCTGAATACAATCGTCAAAGAGGTCTGGATTTATCCCATAACTTATCGAACTCGCCCTCATCTCTCTGACATACTGGCCTTTTCCGTGGCGATGATCTTAGTGTTCCACTCCTTGTTGACTGCCAAAGCGTGCATAGTCATATTTGAGCTGCCGACGATTATCTTATATATCTCGTCTTCCCTGAACATATACCCTTTAGTATGAAAACCTGCGCCGCCTTCTTCTACAAAGTACATCCTCACGTCTATATTGCTGAATCGGCTGAGCCTCATCAGAGCCTCAGGTTCGCTGAAATTCAGATAATTGGTAGTCAGTATCCGCCCTCTCACGTTCTCTCCTCCAGCTCTTTGAGAGTCTGAAGAAGCGGCACTACGCCTCCTCGGTGATGAAGGCGACGCTTATGAAAAACTCGTCGCACCGTTTCAGTTCCTGTTCGATGGAAGCGATGACTTTTCGTCCTTCCTTTTGTAATCGTTGGATATGAACTGAGGCCTGTAGCCCGGCTCGAATTTTGGCTGTAGTCTATGAAAAAGTATTGTCATTTGATTGTCACCAGACATAGAAAGAGCCAAGAAAGCCCGTAAAATAGGCATTTCTTGGCTCTTATATTTTATTCAAACTCTACAAAGACTAACGCTTTTTGTTTAGGAATTATTCTCTGTAATGTTTCTCGTTCTTTTGATTATTTGATATATCCATATTATCCTGCCGATACCGTTCTTTGTTTTTACTCACAGCACGGTAGAAAACTTTCAAACTTATTTGTATACACAGAATTAGCCAATTCAATTTCATTGTCTTTTTAATATTAGCAACGGGACGCATTTATCTCCAAACTTCCAAATGTACTTGCTCAATCCATCCTGTAATTGGCTATTATATGCCCCTAACCGTAAATTCAATAAGTTCCACTAATTGCTTCTGCTGCTCATCAGTACAATCTGACAGTTTAATATTCACATCAAAATCAATCATTTTTAATGTGTCAAACAAATCAACAATATATCTAAGCTGTTTTTTCAAATTCAAGGGGCATATTCAGATTCGCATATTGGAAACTATGTCCCTCGATAGCAAAGGAATTGGTGCTTTAAGCCCCAATAAAAATCGAGCATCAAGACTTTACTTCTTTTAAAGAAGTCTGAATCTTAAAATTGAACTTGTTTTCTGTCAGCCGTATTTCTAAGTTAGGACTTACAACCAAAACCATACCGCCGCTTGAATCAGCTATACATTTATATTGAGTATAAACACCTCCTCTCCCACAGATATTTTTGATGAACATCTTTTCCGATAAAAAAAGTAGACTTATCAATCCACTCCATAGGTCTCGGATACTTATCATCATCCGTTTTTCCATACAAACAAATATCGCCGGAAGATAATCGCAATAATACATTGTATGAATCTTTAATACCCACAACAGTTAAAGATTATACTTTTTGATTTTATCAAAATCATCGCTAATCGATCCTGAACTAAAGGAGTATAAACAGACCCTTGTTTTTCGCTTCACCGTCAAATTGTTTTGCGATTATGTATAATTTTCGCGCGTCCTTTTCTAACTTCAAAAACGAAATATTATATGTGCCTGAATTACCTTTCTTCTGAGCAGCCTCAAGATAATCGGCGATTTTGGACGGATACAGCGAAGCGTAGAATATTCTCTTTGATTACCATCCAAAAAATAAGGAAATAGAGCACGCCTTTTTCAGTAGCATATGCTTTCAAATCGTCGAAGCTCAACAGGATAGGAAATATTTTCGTTATTCAAAAATTATGTTGAGGATCATTATGACCTTTAATTTGAACAGACACTCTACCGTCAAAATTTGATTTTGATTGAGTGCCATCATTCTTTTTATACAGCCAAATATATCCATCCCATGACATTTCTTTATCATTACCATTAAACTGATGAACCATCGTTGAATGTTCATCAATTATGGCTAACGCATTTACCGCTCTTTGTTCGGTTTTTAGTTGATGAAGGCACCTGCATCTACTGTTCCTCCGCTTGATTAGCATTTTTTGAACACGGTACAAGTTTTTTTCAAAAGTAATTCCCTTCTTTTTTCTTAAACTCGCACTCCCAAATCGAATAACTGTCCAACCTCTCTGTTCAAATAAAGCAGTTATTTCCTGATCGTGCTTCATGTTGCGTTCTCGCTTTTTAATCCAATAATCGGCGTTATCTGAGGGACGGGTATTTCTACAATCATGTCCATGCCAAAAACACCCGTCTACAAATATAGCGATTTTCTTATCAAGGAAAACGAAATCAGGATGCCCCTTAACCTTATAATTCCTTTTCCAACCTGTTATTCCATTCTCTTGAAAATCTGTATCAGCTTAAGTTCCGTAGACTTGTTATTTTTAGATCGCACTCTACTCATTATCTCCGAGCGTTTTCTGTCGTCAAATACATCCGCCATAATTTTTCATATCCATTGCATATTATGTTTATTGTGAGATTAATCCAGTATTGTTATCCAACTTTCGTCAAAATCAATACTTTTCAAAACATCTGCCTTTCGTAACATAGGAGGCTTTTTTTATACGGAATTTTACAGCTTCCTGTGGTACTTCTGTATGAATTTGAACTGAGAACCATGAGGTTGCCAAGTAAAACAAGTCCTACCGCTATGGTCTAATCTATCAGATTGCCGTTAGAATTTACTTCCCAATGATAATCTGTTGTTCTAAATCTTTGCGTTTCTTCCTCAAACATTCTGTAAGAGAGCAAATCATAGCTTCGTACCAACACGATAGTTCTCACTCGGCTATAATGATCAGTTGCAATATTGATTCGTTCATTCCAAATGTTCAAAACAGCTTCACCTGTTTTTGAACATTTTATGAGGATCGGTAATGCCGTATGAATAATCTGGAGAACATCTTCCGCTTATCAATCTAACGCTCGTACTTGAAAATGGATCTGTCGCTTTAACCGTTTTCATTGACCAACAATTTTGTCAAGCACCACATCTGCAATTCCTACCGGTGAATCAAGATGTGTACCTCCAATAGCGTCGGCAAACGCATCTCCCCAATCATTTCCAGAAACATCTTTCCTACCAATGTAAATAAGGTAAGCCAAATAACCGCCTATTTTATTCACAAGTTCTTTCGGAAAAATATTTAGCGGATACAAGGTTTGCGTTGTAAGTCGTTTTGAATCTCGTAATTTTGGTCTCTGTTCCATGCTGTTTCATCTCCATTTCATCGTAATCCCTTTAATGATTTTTATCATTTCTTTTGCTACCGCACATATCATTGGTACAGCGACAGAATTTCCAGTTTGTTTTTTTAATCTGTCCATAAGGAACTACGATTTTATATGTTTCTGAAAACCCTTGTAATCTTAATAACTCTCGCTCAGTTGGACGACGTTCATCGTTAATTAGAATATAATTCGCCGAAGCTCCCCGCTCGTAAAGCTGATGAATAAGGATGCGGCGTAACAGTGCCCCGCCATATTCTCGTGAGAAATATAAGGTTTAGGATAATTTTATCTTTTTTTTAATTTAATAGTCGGGATATCCTAATAGAATCTTTTAACATAATACTTTTTATCAACTTTAGTTTCTAAAAAAATGTCCGCAAGGCTTTTTCTCTTTTCTGCTTCAACTGGTAGTGGAAATTGAAATTTCACATCATTCAGAAAAACCCACAATTATTATTCTTTCTCTCTTTTGAGGAACACCATAATCAAGAGCATTGAGAACTTTTGCATAAACATTATAGCCCAATGCTTCTAAATGCTCTTTGATAGTTTTGAAAGTATACCACCATCGTGTGCGACTAAATTACGAACATTTTCAAGCATAAATGCGGATGGTTTTTCTCCTTGAGAATGCGTTCTATATCAAAAATAGCGTCCCGCAAGTTTTCGTTTGCGAAGCCTTCTTTTTTCCAATGATAGAAAATGCCTGACAGGAAACCCCCAAGAAGAATATCAAAATCTGGAATATCTTCAGCATCTATCTTGGTAATATCTCCCGCAGGATGTTCACCAAAATTTGCTTCATAAGTGGCGCAAGCAGGTTCATCAAATTCAGATGAAAACACACAATGACCGCCTACGCTTTCAAACCCCAATCTAATGCCGCCTATTCCTGCGAAGAGGTCAATAAATCTAAAACTATCCCAATTCATTTTTCTTCACTCCATTGAATAGCATTTTCGTAACTGAGCCATTCATTCTCAATGTCAGAGTACGAATAGCCATTTCGCTCGCAGAAAGTTTTAATCGCTTTCATCGCCGTTAAATTCGGTTTAACCTTTCCTGTTTCCCAACGATTTACCGTAGTTGGCGAGACATTAAGCTCTTTAGCAAATGTCATTTGCGACATTAATGATTTCTGTCGCAACACTTTAATACTCACAGATAGCGCCATCGCATTCACATCCTTCCACCGTTTTCACGCATTATTATAGCATATTACTACCACTTTTTTCAACCGCCGTGCAATAAAACTACAATTCTCTTTTTACAAACACAACCTCTAAAGGATTTTATTTATCTCCTCTATCATTTTTTATCAATAGCTTTTTATGAAGATTCTAATTATGAGAATGTGTGCAGCAAAACGATACCACAAGTAACAAGGGTCTGCTCTTTTAAATCATTACCACTATCCGAAGTACGACACCATACAGCTTTGGGCGAAAGCACCGTCACAGGAACTCAGCAATGCTTTGGTAGAACAATTCAAAGACTATCTCAAAACCGACGATTGAAAGCAGGTGTAATATGGCTTCAAGTAAAGAATATTTAACCTTTGTATTGGAACAGTTATCAGGTTTAGAGGGAGTTACCTATCGTGCAATGATGGGCGAATATATCCTCTATTTTCGTAACAAGATTGTAGGCGGTATTTATGATAACCGCTTGCTTGTAAAGCCTGTTCCATCCGCAATCGCGCTTATGCCCACAGTTACTTATGAATTGCCCTATGAGGTAGCAAAAGAAATGCTCTTAGTCGATGATGTTGACAATAAAGAATTTCTCTGCAATCTGTTTCTTTCTATGTATGATGAACTTCCTGCACCGAAGAAAAAAAAAACGACTCCTAAAAGTAACGACAAAAGGCCCTTAGCCGTGTTACCCACAGCTAAGGGCCTTTTAGTATGGATTGTTATATCAAGCCAATTTCCCTTATTCTCTTACCCACAAACCGCTGGATAGCGAGAATAATGGCTCTCATATAACTGTTATCAAAAGACTTCTTTAAGTGCCGTAAACCTGCATTATTACTGGATTTTTACAGCCTTTCAGTTTACTCAAATTCGGCGTGTCCTTTGTTGACCTTAACTATATTTATTAAAGTTTCATGCGAATACACACCGTTTTTTTACTTCAATTACATCATTTATTCTATCTTACTGATTTTCTGTTGCCAAAATGTTGCCATACTCTTTATGTAAGTAGAATACCAGAAACATTTAATGATAATACACTAATCCTCCAACATTTGCCGATTGCAACGCCTAATAGAATTAGGCAACATTATATCTATTTCTTCTTCTGAGAAAGTTTGCTCTTCATCTGTTTTCAATGCTTTTTTGAGCAGCCTGATAACTTTTTTGCATCTGTTCGTGGTGAATTGCTGCCTTTTATACCTCTGCAGTCCTTTCTTGTAATTCATCACGCTTATTTCGTATCTCACTTGCCTCTATCATTTCAAAGTCTGTTAGTAATGATACATATTCCTTCCTTCCGTTACCAGTCTGATTTTGCGAGAAAAACTTTTTTGTGTACCCGTCGTGTACCTCAAAATCAGGTATCTCACTCGTATCAATATTTGTTGGCAACAGAGGAACAACCTTGTTTCTCTATAGGCTATATGAATATTATACTACAAAAGGCGCAAAAATCAATAGTTTGCTGCCTGAGCGGTGCAGTTCCATTTGGTTCTGCACCGCTTTTCCTGTTTCAAGGAGGAAACAACCATGTCAGAGTATCAATTAGAATTAAAACAAATCGTGGATTACCCACGCTGCCGGATCTACCGGCAATTTATCGGGCTGCTGATGAAGGATAAAAGCATCCGTGTCGGCGGCACATCGGGGCTTTACCATTTCACGGTGCTGTCCTGCTTTGCAAACTTCCGTACTTCCTATAAACGGATCGATGGAATCAGCTACACGATCTATCCCGGCGAATGGCTCTGCCGTGTGAGCGAGCTAACCGAGTGGTTCCGCACTCGCTTTCAGCATCAGGCACTTGCCATTCTCAGGGAGCTGCAGGACAGACACCTTATCACCTATACGCTGCTCGGCCGGGGCAGGCTGGTGAAATTCAAAATCAAAGGATGGTGCAAATACAACAGAGTTTTAGAGTACAACGCCCCGTGCCAGAAGGATACTGGCTTCTTCTTTCTGCCGATCTCGGTTGCCAATGAATTGGTCAGCGCCGGCCGCTGTTCGGAAATGGACGCTATGCTGGATCTGTGGATCAACACCGTATACAACGACACGCAGGTGCAAGGCTCAGAGGTCGGTCCCGTCGTGTATATGAGAAACGGCACCGGAAGCCCACTCATCGGGTATGCGGAGCTTGCACAGCGCTGGGGCGTGTCCAAGGCGACGGCAGGACGCTATCTCCGCAAAATGCAGGAGCTCGACTATCTATCTATGGTCGCATTCCCCGGAACGCACGGCACGGCTATCTACCTCAAGCAATATCTTTCGACCATGTTCCAGATTTCCGATGTGATGATCGACAAAGATGAGGTGGCAATGTCGCTTAATATCCATATTCAGATGGACGAAGAAACGGAGGAAGGTAGCGTGTCAGAAAACAGTTCCGGCGTTTCAAAATCGCACACGGAGATTATTCTGCAAAAAGCGGCAAAAATCCTTGCTGCACAAGGCTTTCCTTGCTTTTCATGCCCAAGGCTCCAGTGTAAGTTATTACCCTTATCCGACGATTGCAGGAAAGCATTTATTCATGTCTGTGATCTCCGGAAGCTGAAAGACTATCGCTATTTGCTTGTGCTGTCGTGCAAGGATTCCACAGAGATATTCCAGTTTGAGGTACGGCTGTCGCCCGTAACCGTGAAGGAGGTGTGACCGATGAAAAAGCAACCGGAACAGATGCCGGAAGACCAAAGATTTCACGATACCTACCTGCTTCTGAAAAAATACCGGGATGTGGTGTGGGGTTTGGAGCTGTCGGTGCAGCAGGTCAAACGACGGTTTCAGATGGAGGTTGGCAGCAGTATCGAGGACTTTTTGGAGTCCATCTACCTTGCCGGTGTGGATTTCTCGGATAACGGCATCGAAGAACAGGCCAGAAGCATTGAAAAAAGCTATCAAATGCTGAAGCTGCTGGAAGTCTCGGTCAATATCATGCGAAACAAGCATAAACACGGCGAGATGTATTATTGGCTGCTTTATTACAGCTACCTTTCGCCCCAGCAGTATCGGAGCGTTGATGAGATTATTGAAATGATCCGACCCCATGTGTCCGACATCAGCGAACGCACCTTTTTCCGCAGGCGAAAGAATGCTGTGGAGGCTCTTTCTTCAATCTTGTGGGGCTATACTTCCCGGGATAGTTTGAGTCTTATGGAGCAATTTTTTCCCGATAAATAGCGTTGGCAGCAAATCGGCGGTCAATGGCAGTATATTGGCAGTGTTTTGCTATTGTGGCGCAAATCCGTATGTGCTATAATGTGTATGCTCAAAACTGTATCAAGTGCCGACAAGGGCAAAACAGACACCATTTTTTCGATGGTGTTTTTTTTGTTGCCCTGATTGGCACGACCGCACAAGCCGCCCCATTTCTCGGGGCGGCTTAGTATTTTTTCAAGGAGGTACACAGTGAAAAATCAACTGAAAACCACAAAGCCGAAGGACCGAAAGGATCGCCGCCATATCAACTGGGGGCGTTTTCTTTTTGCCGGGTTCCTCAGCGTCACGATGCTGGCGGCAAACACGATGCCCGCCTTTGCGGCGACAACGGTATGGGAAAAGGCAAACGAGATCATGAAGGATGTGTATACGCAGATTCTCACGATCTCTACCATTGCCGCCGTTGTGACCGCCGCTATCGCACTTCTGATGATGAATTTCTCCAAATCGGGACGGACGGTTGACGAAGCCCGTGCCTGGCTGAAGCGTATCATCATCACCTGGGCGATCCTTAACGGTCTCGGCTTCATTATGGCCTATATCACTCCCTTCTTCTCCGGCGGCAAGTGGAACGGGTAATCGTTCCCGCCAAAATGAAAGGAGGTCGATGTCTTGGGCATACTTGACGGAATCGTAGAGTGGATCGCAGAACAGGTCATGAACGGACTGGACCTTATCAACACCTCAGTTTTGGGCGCACTGGGCTGTAATATGAGCACCTTCAATCGGTATTTTCCTGCGGCAGAGACGATGTATAAAATATTCGTCGCTCTGGCGATTGGGCTTATCCTGCTTAATTGGGTGTGGCAGCTCTTTAAGAATTACGGACTTTCCGCCGGCATTGAAGCGGAGGATCCCGTAAAACTTTCCATCCGTTCAATACTCTTTATTCTCCTTGCCTACTTTGCGGACGAGATCGTAAATATCATACTGAAAATCGGAGGAACACCCTATCAGTGGATACTCAATTCCGAATTACCGCCGCTTGACTTTGCCAGCTTCAATTCCGTTTTCCTGACGATACTCGGCGTATGTGCAAGCGGCACGGTGGCATTGATTGCACTGATCCTCATACTGATTCTGGCTTGGAATTACATCAAACTGCTGTTTGAAGCGGCGGAGCGCTATGTGCTGCTCGGTGTGCTGGTGTTTACCGCACCGGTTGCCTTTGCCATGGGCGCATCGCAGACCACTTCCAATATCTTTAAGAGTTGGTGCCGTATGTTCGGCGGCCAGGTATTTCTGCTGCTGATGAACGCCTGGTGCCTGCGGCTCTTTACCAGTATGGTGGGACAGTTCCTCTCCAACCCTTTGGCACTTTAAGGAGGAACGATGAAAAGAAAACATAAAATACTCATTACCCTGCTTGCCGTTGCCGTGACCGTTTCGCTTACAACTGTTCCGGCGTTTGCTTTGACCGAAAGCGAAGTGCAGGATCAGGTAAACGCCGTCGGGAAAGAAGTTGTTACCGGAAACCTCTTCGTGTGGTTTCTGTGTGCGATTGCCTTTTGAAGGTATCGCAGAAAATCGACAGCTTTATGTCTTCCCTCGGCATCAATGTCGGACACACCGGCGGCTCTATGCTGGCTGAGGCGATGATCGCTATGCGTGGAATCGGAACGGCGAGGACTTTTGCCGGTAGAGGCGGTTCCGGCGGAAGTTCCTCCGGTAGTGGCGGAGGCAACACCTTTATGAAAGGCGGGCTTTCCGGCGTTGTAAGCCGAAAGGTCACAAACACCGCTATCAACAATGCAAACGGCTCAAAAAGCGGCGGTCTCGGCGGTATGGCATTCAATTCCTCGCTCAGTAAGGGCGGCGGTTTTGCCAACAGCGTGATCGGCAAGATCGCAACCGGTAATATTTCTTCGACCGGCTCTATTTCCGGTGAAAGCGCTGCGGACTCCCTTATGTCCTATATGGGATATACGGCGCTCGGGCCGGATGCGGAAGGAGTCCCGTCCTTTTCCGATGTGGAGATCGGAGGCGGACATATCTTCGCAACCGAAACGAATGACGAGCACCCGGAGGGCATCGCCATGGGAATGTATCACACCGACCAGTATATGCCGCCCGAAGGAGAATACACGACCGTCACGGCTGCGGACGGCACCTCTTGGTATAAGCAATATGCAACGGATACCGTAGAGCGAAAGCCCCATAAAGCAGACGACGGCAGTATTGTCTATGAGGAAAGCCTTGTCAAAAGGCTGCCGAAAGCCCCCCGGCGAAAGGATAAGATCTGATGGCGGATAACAGTCGTCCGGTTGCTGAACCGTTGCAGAAAGGCGCACAGGCCGCACAAGCGGTGCGAGGTGCTGTTAAAACCGGAAAAGCCATCGCCGGCGCTGCCAAGGGTGCGGCTGCCGGAGGTGTGTGGGGCGCCGTTGCCGGCTTTGCGTGGGAAAACCGAAAGTTTGTCGGTAAGGTTATCATTGCGGCGACCGCCGTGCTGATGATTCCGATTCTCATTCTGTGTATGCTCCCCGGAATTATATTCGGAGGCTTCGGCAATTCCCATTCTCCGGCCGACCCTGATACGCCGATTATGAACAGCAGTGCGGCTATCGACAGTAATCTGACCGAGATCTCTACTGCTGTAAGCCGTGTGCTGTCCGAGGCGCTTACCGATACGCTGACCGCCATAGACAACGATTACGCTGCCTGCACCGCTGATGGCAAAGAGGTCATAAACCCTTATGAAAGCTCGCCGAATTTTAACGCCAATCTGTTTGTCGGACAATACTGTGCGGCAAAGAACGAGGATTATGCCGCTGTGTCTGTGTCGGATATGGAATCCATGCTGCGCAGCGGCAGGGACAAGCTCTACTCCTATACCAAAAAGGAAGAGGAACGCACAGTTGAAACGGTCACGACCTCGGTAACGGTGGATGCTTCGACCGGCGAGGAAACCACAACGGAAACCGTAACGACAACCACGGAAAAGTGGATCGTTTATACCGTTTCCTACAACGGTGAAGCCTACTTTGCCGATGAGGTATTCCATCTGACCGCCGAGCAGAAGGACCTTGCTGACGATTATGCGTATAACCTCAGCCTATTCCTCGGGGACAGTATGTTTCAGGGGCTTCCTGCCGGGTATACAACGGTTTCCTCGCTTGGCAATATCCGCTTTACGGACGGACAAACCGAGGTCGTCTATTTCAATCAGCTGGATGAACGCTATGCGGGGCAGCCGTATGGCACTGACAATATCGGTGGCTACGGCTGTGGGCCTACGGCGATGTCGATCGTTGTTTCCTCGCTGACAAACGATACCGTTGACCCCATCGAGATGGCAAGATGGTCGTATGAAAACGGCTATTGGTGTTCGGGCAGCGGCTCTTATCATGCGCTGATCCCTGCCACCGCAAAAGCGTGGGGACTGAATGTTGAGGGCTGTACGGCTTCGGATGGGCAGAAAATTGCAGACGCTCTGATTGACGGCAAATTGGTGGTCGCCATTATGCTGAAGGGGCATTTCACAAGCTCCGGTCACTTTATCGTCCTGCGTGGTGTAAAGGATGGGAAAATACTTGTAGCCGATCCGGCAAGTTACGACCGAAGCAGTATGGAGTGGGATCTGTCCATCATTCTGAATGAGGCAAGCACCCATGCCGGAGCCGGCGGACCTTTCTGGATCATTGGATAGAAAAGAGGAAAACCATGTGGACAACAATAGCGTTTCTTATCGGAGGTGCATTTGGCTGCGTGTTCATGTGCCTGTTTCAGATAAATTGGCACGAGGCGCAGGAAGAATATTGCATCACCGATAAAGAATCCGGAAAACAAGAAGGAGGTTTTGATGAGCAAAAACAGTGAACATCACGATACCTACATCATCCCTCCGAATTTTATCGAGGGCAGCACCTTATTCGGAGGGATGTTCAAAATACGGAATGTGATCGAGGCCGGTATACTTGCCGCAGCGGTAGGCGTGCCGGTATTCTCTCTTGACCTTTCACTCACCGTCCGTATTATCATTCTTTGCCTGACGGCGCTGCCGCTTGCCTTATTTGCGCTGATGGGCGTTGCAGGTGAGCCGCTTTCTTCGTATGTTATTGCCTTTTTCAAGTGGCTCAAGAACCGCCGTGTGGTCGGCAAGACGGAGCCGAAAGAGGTACGGAAGAAGCCGAAACCAAAAAAAGAAAAGCAGCCTGCGTCGGAAAACGAGTCGATGCTATCGGAGATCGCCGGTGTTATCCGCAAGCGGTCGGCAAAGAAAAAGCATACCGAGAAGCCCCGGGCGGCCAAGACACCAAAACGGGAAAAGCCGCACCGCAGGAGCAAAGCGAACTCGCTCTTTCTCAACCCCGTAGCGGAGTACCTGCCGATTGAAAAAATCACAAACGGCATTATCTATACCAAGGATCACCGGTATATCAAGCTGATCGAGGTCGTGCCGATCAATTTTCTGCTCCGAAGCGCCAGAGAACAGCGGAGCATTATCTACTCCTTTATCAGCTACCTGAAGATCAGTCCGGTCAAGATCCAGTTTAAAGTGCTGACAAAGCGTGCGGACCTCAATAAGCACACCGAGATTGTCCGCCGTGAAATGGAAGCTGAAACCGATCCAAACTGTCGGATCCTGCAGGAGGATTACCTAAAGCTCATCAATCGCATCGGCTCGTGAAGCAACTACCCGCCATTTCTTTGTCGCCTTTGAATATGAGCAGGTCGGACGGCGCGGCAGCAATGAAGAAGCCGATGCCATTGCCTCTCTGCAAACCGCCGCAAGGACGGCGGCAAACTATTTGAAGCAATGCGGCAATGAGGTGCTGACGCCGGAAAACGAAGACGAATTCACGGTGGATGTGCTGTATAACATCCTCTGCCGCCAGGAAAGCTCGGATATTCCGCTTCCGCAGAGAGTGCAGGATGTCCTTTCAAGCTATATCGCAGCAGGAAAGGATACGGACGCCATTCCGTGTACGGAGTTTTTTTGCGCCGCGCACGCTGGATTTTACCCACGTCAAATACATTTGTGTGGACGGGCAATATCGGTCATATCTACTGATCCCGTCCTACGGATACAAATCCCAAGTGGCGGCCGGTTGGCTGAGCCTGCTTGTCAATGCCGGCGACGGGATCGACATCGACCTGTTTCTGACCCGCCAGCCGAAGGAGCGTATGGTGAACAAGCTCGGTCAGCAGCTTCGCATCAACCGTTCCAAGATCCGGGAAGCCAGCGATACCAACAGCGACTTTGACGATCTGGACGGCGCTATCCGCAGCGGCTATTTCTTGAAGGAGGGGCTTTCCAACAATGAGGATTTTTATTATATGAACATCCTCATTACGATGACCGCAGACAACGCCGAGGATCTGGAATGGCGTGAGCGTGAAATGCGAAAGCTGCTTATTTCGCAGGATCTCAATATCGTGCCCTGCTCATTTCGGGAAGAACAAGGCTTTTTATCATCGCTGCCGCTGACGAATCCGGAGAAGCACCTGTATGAGCGCTCCAAGCGCAATGTGCTGACAAGCGGGGCGGCAAGCTGCTATCCCTTTACCGCTTATGAGCTGAGCGACGATAACGGCATTTTGCTTGGGGTCAACAAATACAACAATTCCCTTGTGATCGTGGACATTTTCAATTCCGCAGTCTATAAGAACGCCAACATTGCGATCATGGGAACCAGCGGTGCAGGTAAAACCTTCACCTTGCAGCTGATGGCATTGCGGATGCGGCGAAAAGGCACCCAGGTATTCATCATTGCTCCGCTGAAAGGGCACGAATTTCTGCGCGCCTGCCGCAATACGGGCGGCGAGTTCATTCAGATCTCTCCGGCATCGAAAAACTGTATCAATGTTATGGAGATACGCAAGACTGATCGGTCGGTGGATGAGCTGCTGGACGGCGCTCCGATCGAGAAATCGGAGCTTGCCGCCAAAATTCAGCAGCTGCACATCTTTTTCAGTTTGCTGATCCCCGACATCACTCACGAAGAACGGCAGCTTTTGGACGAGGCCCTTATCAAGACCTACAATGCCAAGGGGATCACCCACGACAATGACACGCTCACAGACCCGGATGATCCCGACCGTTACAGAGAAATGCCGATTTTGGGCGACCTGTATGACATTCTCATTACCGCACCCGAAACCAAACGCCTGGCAAATATCCTCAACCGTTTGGTACACGGCTCGGCCAGCACCTTTAACCAGCGCACCAATGTCAATTTGGATAACAAATACACGGTGCTGGATATTTCCGAGCTGTCCGGCGATCTGTTGACGGCGGGAATGTTCGTGGCGCTTGATTATGTGTGGGATAAGGCAAAGCAAAACCGTACCGTGGAAAAGACCATCTTCATCGACGAATGCTGGGCGCTGATCGGCGGCTCTGCCAACCGCCTTGCCGCAAACTTTGTG
>VOFH01003098.1_pt1 | contig 32406 bp, 33 predicted proteins | sample 5384091 | NCBI WGS metagenome assembly VOFH01 (sample SAMN12384727, study PRJNA508395) | human gut metagenome | isolation source: healthy gut G | host: Homo sapiens
AAATGCTGGCTGCTTTCATCACTCCCAATCATTGGCTATCTCGCCGATTATCAAAAGAAGCTGCTTCCATCCTGGGGCAATGGACCGGCAACCCGTCTCTCGATGAATATCAAAGCCGCACTTCCGGACAGGTGAGAAACAGATGGCTGCCATCTATACAGCTATCGCGGAGCAACAGATTATATACAGTACCGTTCCCGCCAGTTTCGAAGAATATGGGCAGCGTGTCCGGTTAGCCGATTCTGTGATGGCACAGAAATTGGGAACCTGCCTGGATATGGCTTTGCTCTATGCTTCCTGTCTGGAGGCAATCGGGCTGAATGCTTTAATCGTCATCACGCAAGGGCATGCCTTTGCAGGCGCCTGGCTGGTGCCGGAAACTTTCCCGGATCCTACGATTGATGATGTTTCTCTATTAACGACCAAAAGAACAGCGGAAGGAATCTACGACATTACTTTGGTTGAAACGACCTGCATGAATATGGGACATTCGTCCGATTTTGACGATGCGGTGAAGAAAGCAAACGGAAAGTTGGCGGACGGGGAACAACTTCCTTCTTGCAATAGACATCAAGAGAGCGAGATATTCGGATGTACGCCCCATCCCTCAACGTATTTTGCACGGACAGGTATGGGAAGTCGACGAAAAGAGACCAACATTCAGAAAAGTGCCGTTCATGCCACTCCGCAAAGTATCAATCCGTATGATTTATCGGGCAATGAAACCAGACCGTAATCACCAAACAACTGTTATGGGAAAGGCGGTTGCTGGACTTGAGCCTTCGCAACAACCTGCTGAATATCCGGATTACCAAAAACACGCTCCAACTGATCCCGGCTAATCTGGCTTGTCTGGAAGATGCATTGGCTGACGGAGAAGAATTCCGCATCCTGCACCGCCCTGCCGATTGGGGAAAGCCCGGCGATGGATTTCGGAATTTACTCCTCTGTACCGGAGTCTGATCCGGTGGTTGGTTTCATCAACTCGGAGCTTTCACAGAAAAGACTGCGTTTTTATCTGTCCGAAAACGATTTAGGCAAAGCACTGACTCACCTATACCGTTCCTCGCGTACCTCTATTGAAGAAAACGGAGCCAACACTCTTTATCTGGCTCTCGGACTTTGAAATGGTACGAGACTCCTTCCAGCGAACGTCCCCCGCTACGCTCCCATCCTGCTAATCGGTTGAAATCATCCGTAAATCGGCAGCTAAAGGCTATGTGATCCGTTCACGGGAAGAGGAAACGATGATGAATATTACGTTATTAGAAATGCTTCGCCAGAACTTCGGAATTACCGTATCGGGATTAGACCCGTTGCCCACCGATGAAAGCGGCGTTAACGTCAAACTGATTCTATTCCATCATTCGTAACAGTATCAAAAACCAACGCAAATGGGACGTGGAAGAGCAGGCCATCTTAGGCATCTTCTCTTTCAATAAGTTCATCATGTGGAATGACATTCACAATAATGCCAATAAACTGGTTCAGAACAAAATTGTTTCAAGCCTCATCAACGGAAAGATAGAATGGGAAGCCGCAACAGAAGAAATAGACGCAACGGATATGGACAAACAACTGTCGCCAACGGACATCGTATTGCCTATCATTGCCGATTCATCGCAACTGGAAGCGATTTATGAAGCGGTACACGACAAGACTTTTATCCTGCACGGCCCTCCGGGAACAGGTAAATCCCAAACGATTACCAATATCATCGCCAACGCACTTTATAAAGGTAAACGAGTCTTATTCGTTGCGGAAAAGATGGCTGCCCTCTCCGTTGTTCAAAACCGACTGGCAGCTATCGGTTTGGCTCCGTTCTGTTTGGAAATTCATTCCAACAAAACAAAGAAATCCGCTGTTATCTCACAACTGAAAGAAACAACGGAAATTATCAGGACCAGACACCTCCCGAAGAATTCAAAAAGGAAGCGGAGCGTTTGCTGAATTTGCGGGCAGAACTGAATCAGTATATTGAAGCCCTGCATAAAGAATATCCGTTCGGAGTTTCACTATACGACGCCATTATCCATTATCAATCTGTAGACGTCGAACCTTGTTTTGAGATTCCACAACCTTATCTGGATACATTAGACAAAGATACATTTGCGCAATGGGAAGAGGCTATCGAATCGTTAGTCAGAACCGCCAATGCGTGCGGACACCCTTATCGGCATCCATTAACAGGCATCTCGATTTCCGAGTATTCATCTGCCGGAAAAGAAGAAGCCTCCCAATTACTTACCGCTTTCATTGATTTATTAAATATCATCCGGCAGAAGCTGGATGTATTTTCCGTACTTCTGAAAGATACGGATATACACCCGACACGCAAGGATTTCCAAACGATTGCCTGTATCATCCGGAGAATACTCGATATTCCGGAGCTGACTCCGGGATTGCTGACCTCTGCCGTTATTGAATGAAACGCTAAATGAATATCGTGAAGTGGTGGTTCATGGGCAAAAACGTGATGAAACAAAGAAAGAGATAGAGGCAGGATTTACCAAAGAGATTCTGTCCATCAACGCAAAGCAGATGGTAGCCGAATGGAACCGGGTATCCGATCAATGGTTCCTTCCCACGATATTTCGGTCAGCGAAAAATCAAAAAGGCTATCAACATCTATGCTTTAAAAACCATTGAAACAGAAGACATCAAACCGCTACTCCACCGGATTATCCGGTATCAGGAAGAAGAGGACGCTGTTCAGAAATACACCGGCCAACTCCCCTCTTTGTTCGGACGATTCGGCAAGAATGAGAAGATTGGACTGCCATTGAGCAGATTATCAATGACATGGCTTCTCTTCACTCGCATTTGCTGAATTATGCAAAGGACATAGCCAAAACATCCCGAATCAAACAGAATTTGTCTGTACAGCTCACAGAAAGAATTCAAACATTCAGAGATATTCACGCTCACTCTTTCAATGAACTGTATCAGTTGTCGGATACACTCACAGTCATTGAAAAGAAGTTGTCCGACACGTTGGGTATATCAACAGAAGAGCTTTATACCTCTTCAGCCGACTGGATAACGATTGCGCTATCAAAAGCCCAAACCTGGAAAGATAACCTCGACAAACTCAAAGACTGGTATCAGTGGTTACAAGCATACCAAACTCTGAATAAACTGGGAATCGGATTTGTCGCGACAGAATATAAGGAAAAGAATATCCCTACCGACCAACTGACAGACATCTTCTACAAGAGTTTCTACCAGGCGGTTATTCACTATATCATCGCCAAAGAACCCACGCTGGAATTATTCAACGGCAAAATTTTCAACGATATTATTGCTAAATACAAACAAATATCCGCCAAATTCGAAGAAACGACCAAAAAAGAATTGTTTGCGCGGCTGGCTTCCAACATTCCGTCTTTTACTCACGAAGCTATCCAAAGTTCCGAAGTGGGCATCCTTCAAAAGAATATCCGCAACAATGCTCGTGGCATATCCATCCGCAAGCTGTTCGATCAGATTCCTACTTTATTGTCGCGTATGTGTCCGTGTATGCTAATGAGCCCGCTTTCCGTCGCTCAATTCATTGATACGGATGCTGACAAATTCGATTTGATTGTCTTTGACGAAGCGTCACAGATGCCTACTTATGAAGCGGTGGGCGCTATTGCCCGAGGCAAAAACGTGATTATCGAGGGGGACCCGAAACAAATGCCTCCTACCAGCTTCTTCTCGGTCAGCACCGTAGATGAAGATAATATTGAGATGGAGGATTTGGAGAGTATTCTTGACGACTGCCTTGCTTTGTCTATCCCTTCCAAATATTTATTGTGGCACTATCGAAGCAAACATGAGAGCCTCATCGCTTTCAGCAACTCCGAATATTACGATAACAAACTGATGACTTTCCCTTCTCCGGACAACATTGAATCGAAAGTCAGGATAGTCAACATCAACGGTTATTATGATAAAGGCAAATCGCGCCAAAACCGGGCGGAAGCTCAAGCGGTGGTAGACGAAATAGCCAGAAGATTGAGAAGCGAGGAATTGAGAAAGAAAAGTATCGGGTGTGGTGACTTTCAGCATCGTTCAGCAAGCCTTGATAGAAGACTTACTTTCCGACCTCTTTATCTTCCATCCCGAACTGGAAACTCTTGCTCTGGAATGTGACGAACCGTTGTTTATCAAAAACCTGGAGAATGTGCAGGGAGATGAACGGGACGTTATTCTCTTTTCTGTGGGCTACGGTCCGGATGCGGAAGGACGTGTCAGCATGAATTTCGGCCCATTGAACCGGGTAGGTGGCGAAAGAAGGTTGAATGTGGCCGTTTCCCGTGCCCGGTATGAGATGATTATCTATTCCACTTTAAGATCGGATATGATTGACCTGAACCGAACTTCTTCTATCGGAGTAGCCGGGCTGAAACGCTTCCTTGAATATGCGGAGAAAGGAACTAGGAATACAATCAACAGTGTGACAGCCCAATCAACGGAAACAGCAGCCTCCATCGAGAATATCATTGCCGATAAACTGCGTTCATTGGGATACACCGTGCATACAGACATCGGATGCTCCGGTTACAAAATAGATATAGGTATCGTTGACACCGAAAATACCTCCAACTACCAATTAGGTATTATCTGTGACGGAAAGAACTACAGACGTACCAAGACTGCCCGTGACCGGGAAATTGTGCAAAACAATGTACTGAAAGCACTCGGCTGGGATATCTACCGGATATGGACTATGGACTGGTGGGAAAAACCGGACGAAGTAATAGCTGCTATTCAAGAGGCTATCGCACGCAAAAAAAAGAGTTCAAAGGTTAATGCCCAAACAACGACAACCACCGAAATTGATTCTGCCCCAATGACAGCAGAAAAAGAATCTGTGAACAAAGAGTCGACAGACAAAGAAAAAATAACAAAAGAAGAGCCAATAAAAGAAGAGTCAATAAAAAAGCAGTACCGACTGCAGAGAGAGATAACAATGAAATTTCATTTGTACTCAAAGCATCACCTGCCACTTCTGAAAAGCAAACTGCTTTCGCATCTTCCGCACAAAGCGGAATACAGCAAAAGTACCGATCGGCAAAGATCACTCCAGGCAGCTATTCGCCGGAAGACTTTTTCTTTAGTGAAAGCTATTCTATCCTCACTTCTCAAATACGGAAGATTATAGAGAATGAAGCTCCGGTCAGCAAATCATTACTTTGCAAGAAGATTCTGTCTGAATGGGGAATCAGTCGTTTGGGAGCACGGGTAGAAACACAGATAGAGACGGCTTTAGATACACTAAATATCTATCGCACCGAACATGAAGGATTTGTTTTCTGCTGGAAAAACAGAGAGCAATGTATCTCCTACTCTATTTATCGTCCGGTTTCCGAGCGGGAAGCGACAGATATAGCTCCTGAAGAGATAGCCAATGCCATCCGACAAGTGTTGACAGACTCCATTAGCCTGCCTGTGGCAGATTTGATAAAAGCATGTGCACAACAATTCGGCTTTGCCCGTATGGGATCGAACATAGACGCTGCCATGCAAAGAGGTATTCGCGAAGCCGTGAAAAGGAATTATGCCAAAATTGAAAACGAACGGGTGACGATTGCGGATTAAATGTTGGTTCGAGTGATCCTGTCTAGTAGATTCAGGTGACAGGAATTAGATCAATACCCTTTCTGCAAACGTTTCAGAGCAGCAATAGAATCAGCTACATACGTATTATCCGGTTCTATGGAACGCCAATAACAAAGCGACCCTATCAACCGTTTCAGATAGGCAGGATCACTCGAACCAATCCGTCGCTGATGTTCTGCCAAACCTTTCGTCAGGATGAAATAGACATTCTTCCGGATTTCCCTCTTTCTGGCTTTAGGGATAGTCAGTTTCACACCGGAAGAGATGGACACTCCCGTGATAATCTTTCTACCATACTCATTGATGAAACGGGTCTTTTTTATGATTCGGTTCGAATTTCTCATCACGAATGATTTGTTTAATACGGGGAATAATCTGCTCTTTGGGAAATACATCTCCCGAAAAAGTCAGGTCATCGGCATACCGGGTATAAGTCAGTCCGTATTCCGCTGCCAATGCCGCCAACTTCCTATCCATCTCATAAGTAACGATATTACTTAACGACGGACTTGTAGGCGCTCCCTGCGGCAAGTGTCTGTGCAAACAACACAACGTTCCCAATACTTTAGATACATTTTCCGGATAACCGATCTTCTCAAATGTCTTTTTCACTCTCGGACTCCGTATAGAAAAAAAAAATCATGAATATCCATTTTCAACACATACCGCTTTCCTAAATGAGGATTGGCATTGTCGACTACAGAATGACCGTTCCGGAAACCTACCGCTGCCGGATGAATCATTGTTACAGGTGATAATATACGAGAATTAATAGTCGCTTGAATGGATTGCATTGTTTCGTTAGGAGCAGAGATCATACGATACCCTCCTTTTTTTTTCTCATCCAAAATTCCCGGTAATGTACAGAAACGTTTCGTAGTATTTCCTTCAATTGTCGTTTCCATTCCCAACAGATTGGCACACCAGACAACAGCCGATTCATCATACTTTTGAACATACTGTGCTCTTGAAACTGTCGCTCCCAAAGCATGCCTAAGCCAGGCTCCATGCTCCCATTTTACTTTAGTAGTCTTTTCTTCCTTACTACCGTCTGTCGCTTTCCATCTTTTATACCCCTCTTGTTTTCTGCTTGAGGAAATCATCTTATAAATCAGAAAACCAGTGACAATAAGTATCGTTATTAGAATTCCGTCCATTTTGTATTATGTATATAAACAAAGAGAAGAGAGGATGAGTTATTTACTAAAATAAATTTAGGTATTTATACCTTAGAATTTATTTTCTAGGAAAAATACCTGTGCTTACGAGGCGACTACACCTCTTTTCTGCTAAATTCGGCCCTCATCTCTCTTATACAAAGATAAGTATAATCTTTCGATAAAACAACCGGAACGGAGAAAACTATCGGTTGAACAACTCAAACGTGAACTTACAGCCTATTCCTCCGAATTTCCAGTTCTCACTGCTGACGAATACTCCCACATCAAAGACATGCGTACCGATACCATAACCCACTTCAGATATGGCTGGAGATGCGGCATAGAGAGCGCACTGATATAAAGACGTTCATTCTGCACATAACGGGTGTACTTCATCAGATGCCGGAGAATAAGGAATGGAGCTTCGTAGGTGAAATGTCCCCGCACATAACGACGGGAGGAGTTATACCAACGTGAGTCAAGCACCTGAAATACTCCGCCGATTTCATCATTCCAGCCTACGGAAGATTATGGCGGGAGAAATTGGCAAAGTCCACAAAGTACAGTTCATCCTGATTGGTAAACGCCCCGAATCCGAAACGATAATAAATATTTCGCATCAATCCCATCCGGATTTGATGCTGAAGGTCAAACTCTATTCTTTCATATTCGCCCGTACTTTTAAATACTCCTTTAATTCCCCGTTCATAATCGACCGAGAAGGTTGGATAGATAGAATGCAAATTTATCTTTCGCTTCCCGTTCATATAATAATAGAGTCCCGGTGTCCACTCTATCCGGATGCGGGGGCGAAACTTATATAAGTATTCTTGAATTTGTCCATAAACTCCGGAGGAGGCATCGGATAATCACCGGTTATCACAAAACGTGAAGGTTCTACGGCAGTTCTCTTATGGGCAGAGAAACCGACACTGATATCCAATCCATTGACAACCTCAACTGTATGGCGGAAATTGAAATACAAGTCCTTGAAATAATCAAGATGAATGAAATCGAAATTAAAGATACTGTCCGGCATCGCTTTCAGTTCGTCCAGCATCTTGCTGCTATAAATTCGGTTACCATTTCCCACATTCAAGCGGACAAATCCCCGTTTCTGCGGCCAGTACTCAAAGTCGGCATTCAACGACCAGTAGAACTCTTTGCGTGTGAAATTATATCCGAGTTTCGGCACAATACGAAGTAATTTATCCCCTCTGAAAATCCGGTTGTAACGGAAATCCTGCCGGTATGATAATCCGTTGCTTCCGCTATAACTGAACAAAAGCGGATTGATAAACGGCGAGAAGCGGACACTTCCGATATTGGACAGATTGAATTTATAATCTTCTACCATCAAGTCCCCCATCGTTCCCCAAAAGGCCTGACTCTTGGATGGCTTTTGTATGGTAGCCGTGTCACGTCTAAGCGCATTGTCGAAATATAGTTTTTTCTCGCTCTCGTTCAAAAGGATCGGGCGCATGACAGCAAAGGTCGAAGCATCCGTCTTGTAAGCATTCGTATCACACTGCAAGGAGAATGATTCCGAAAGATTATATTTCCTCTTCTCTTTCTTACGTACCTTCTTTTCTTTCAGTTCGATGGATTTATAATCTAAAGAAGCTGTATAATTACCATCTACCTTATTTCCAAGAAACTTGAAAAGTGCCTCCACATTGTAACGGACCGGCAAAAATTCATCTTTCTTACCCACCTCTCCCATCTTAATCCAACATGTAAATGTTATCAGCTCCGACCGTCCCGAAAACGGATTTCACGAACACTCCAGACGTTGCTGCTAACCACCATATATCCACCTACCAACTGATCGCTCTTGGTACGGGGAATAAAGCGGACTCGATAATCCAGATTATTAGGATCTCCCATCACACTGTCTATCTGGTATTTATAGTATTTCTGTCCGTTTTTAGCCAGTGGTGACAATAAGCGTTCATCATTCAATAAAGAAGAGGAGTAGATATTTACATTAAAGTATTCGAGCAATCCAGGCAATCCCCTGTTTCCTCTCACAGTTCCCTGGGAGGCTTTTACTTTCTGGTCGTAAATATTGGGAGCCGTATAATGAAGGTCACTGTATGTTTCAAGCAGATATTCGCGAACCCCCTTTTGCAAACGAAACATAGAAGGTACATAACGAAGAATAAAATTCTTCTTCTGAATGTCCATCTTACCTTTTATATATAGGTTCGCACGATAATCGCTGACGATCGTTTCATACAAAGGTGCAAAAGTCATTACACGTTCTATAATGGAGTCGGCGGAGATTTCCTGATGGGTATAAGGATTCATTATATAATTATTGGCTGCCCCCTTTGATATAAAAGAGAACAGACACAATATGCATCCTATCAATATTTTATCTCTCAATTGTCGTATCTCCTTCATTAACGTAGGCAAATATAAAAAAGAATATCGAAAAGCAATGGAATTAAGCTACTAAAAAGAGTTATCAGGGGAAGGAAGCTTTTCACACCTGATTAATATAAATATATGAATAAACAAAAACGACTCATGTTTGAATGCATGAGTCGCCTATTAATAATAGGAGAAAGATTATAATTTCTCTATTTCTTCTTTCGAAAGCCCGGTAGATTTTATGATAATATCATTATCCACCCCTAATTCTTTCAATTTACGGGCTGTTTCTCGTATACCTTTTTGTATACCTTTCTGTTCAGCAAAGTCCAACGTATTAAAATAATCGTTATAAACTTTCCATTCTTCTTCATACCGGGCTCTTTCCTCCTGGGTCATATTTGCTTTGGAAGCCAACTTTTCAAGTCGCTCAAAGACGGCCTTACGAGCCTTGAAAGGCATCCGGTCAAGTGTATCCATGTGCTTTAGTATATAAATCCAGCGTTCAAAATCATTTTCACATTCATCCTCCTCTTTGTTGAAGTTCGGCAGTTCGATAAAAATCTGCCGGAACTTGTTGCTGAAGAGCTTCCCCGTATCCCTGTCAGAAAGAACGATGTCCGTTCTGATTTTAGAGGGCATATCCTTATCCATCACGAAATTCATGAAGAACACTCCGTACACGGCATCCAACTGGAAGTTCCAAACTCCCCTTTTCGCCTGCTGCGTAATGGCCCTAGAAAGATAGAAGAGGGCACGGTCTTTAAAATAAGGCTGTTCCCGGTTCTGCATTTCTACGATAATATGTTCCCCCGTATTGGTTCTACAATATATATCATAGATAAGTCCTCGTTCTGTTTTTACTTCCGGCTGCTGTTCGTTGTTTAGGAACTGGATGTCGGTGATCACATGCTCTCCTACGAGCAAATCATTCAAGAAGTCGATTAATAACTCCTTTTCTACCTCTCTGCCGAATAAAAACTTAAAGCCAAAATCGGTAAAGGGATTGATAAATCTTCCCATTATTTCTTATATCTCAATTATAGAACAAAGATAGAGTTTTTTGTTGAATAGTGTCAAGTATGGGAGGATAAAATAAAATAAAATCAAACCAATACCTAACATGAAGTATATGGTTTGATACTACGTAATATCGACTCTATATCACGATTTTAAAGTTGATTTATGAATAGACAACTAAAGTCGTCTGTTCGGTCAACTAAAGTCAGCGACTTAGACAACTGCAGTCGGCTGTATGGTCAACGGCAGTCGGCTGATACCATGTTAACTATTTCAATCTGTTATACGGTCATATTCATCTTCTTATATCCTTCCATATAAGGAAACGCCTAAGCTTCTTCATGCATATACCGAGTTTGCTAGCCTATTTCTAAAAGGAAGAAGCTCATATCCACTACTCCTCTAAATGATGCCCTAAATGCTTTGATTTTAGCATTAAATGCTTCCGCTGCTGCATTTGTACTCCTGTTCACAAAGAAGTTCAAAATCCTTTCATAATGGTTCTCAATAGAGTTTGCTACTGTTGTGAATGTATCGTATCCATATTCTTCAATCTTATTATACCATAGTGCCAGCTTTGCTCTTGCTACATCCTTGTCATAGTTTGTGGAAAAGATCTTTCCCAACTCCAATGAGTAGTAATATACATATGCTTAATATCTTCAAACTGCTTGAAAAGTAATTCTGCCCTGATTTTCTCTGGCTCTTGGTCCATTTATCAGGTGATTTAAATAATAAATATCTGCTTCTGGCCAATAATTGCCTGAGTGTATCTCCGTTTTCGAGTTCTTCTGCTTTATGTACTTCCCCCTTCTCTTTTGCCGCTTTCATGGCTTTATTCTCCTCTTTTATCACTTGCCATCTATATGTAATACGCAACTCTTGTACAGCTTCGTATACAAGTTTTTGTACATGAAACCTATCAATCACCTGCATGGCACGTGGAAAGCACGTTTTCGCAATCTTTTGCATGCTCCCGGCCATATCCAGTGTAATTTCTTTGACCTGATTACGCAGCTCCTGTGGCATCTTTGTAAGTACCGCAATGATATCATCGGTTTTAGTGCCCTGAATTACAGCTATAATAGAACCTTTCCTACCTCGCTTATCTCTATTTATTAAGATGGTATAAAGATCTCCCTTACTTAAAGCCGTTTCGTCAATACATAGGTGATAACCCATATTCTTTGGATAAAGGATATACTCTTGGGCATGTGCTCTCTGATCCCAATTCTGGAAGTCACTCAGGTGGTCTTTATATTGGCTTTGAAGCTGTTTGCCATCCATACAGTAATGCTCAGCTACACTTTGGCAGCTAACGGCGTGATTATCTAAGTAATTCTTTTAAAAAGCACCGAACTCAGCGGTTATGCGAGTACCGGTGGCTACCAAGCTCCAGTCACGACTATATGTCTGCCCAGTGGATGGATCTTCCCAGCGACGACGCTTGATACGTAAATAAACGGCTTTACCACGGATAGGGAAGTCCTGAACTTCAATCTCAGGGAGGAAACCTTTTGAGTGAAGATGGAGATCTGAGTACTCAGCAGGAATAGTGGCTTTCTCCTCTAAATAAAGAATAAAGCAAGTATCCTGAGAAACATGATTGACTAGGGTAAAGTAATCAAGGATTCCTGAAGGCAAGAACAAGCTTAAAGAAGCAACAGGATCAATCGTTTGGGAAGAGGATGTTTTCATGATGCAAAAATAAGAATTTTAACGCAATCCCCAAGGTTTCAGACTGGATAAAGGCTTCCAAAGATTCATTTGTTATTCCTAAAGAAGAATTAAAGGACTTCTACCTCAAATTCGCCCTCTTCCTGAACCCGGATTCCTGCTCCGTAAACCGCACCGAATTCGAACTATTAAACATTCTGCTGAAAGACCTGAAAAAATCTTGGCAGCATTGACTCACCTCAACACCCATCCTTGGGATGAAGGCATCGCAGAAATCCAAATTTCATGCGGTGTTTACTCCCTACAAGATAACTTGAGCAAAGAAAAACGTATGCAAATGAACACCTCTACGGGTAAACACCTACAATTTCTCACCCAAATGGCTATGGACAGTCCAGTGTTCAAACAGTTATTCAGGAACTATCACAACCATTATATCCAAGTGGAAAGTTTGGTTAAACAGATGGCTAAAGAAATGGACCAACAGAAGCAATAAGAACAGAAGTTGGATAATCAACAGAGGGGTATCTTTAGAAAAATACATTCATTTCTAAAAAAATACCCCCTTTAAAATAGGGGTGCTTTCAGAAAAAACATATATTTTTGCACCATCAACCGATAAAAAGAAGACCATTTATGTCTAAAATGAGATTTTTTGCATTACAAGAACTTTCCAACCGGAAACCTCTGGAAGTGACTGCCCCTTCCAACAAACTCTCTGATTATTATGGCAGCCATGTGTTCGATCGCAAAAAGATGCAGGAGTATCTTCCCAAAGAAGCCTATAAAGCTGTCATCGATGCCATCGAAAAAGGTACACCTATCAGCCGCGAAGTGGCAGACCTCGTTGCCAACGGCATGAAAAGCTGGGCAAAGTCACTCAACGTCACTCACTACACACACTGGTTCCAGCCTCTGACAGACGGAACAGCCGAGAAACATGACGGTTTTATCGAATTCGGCGAAGACGGCGGAGTAATCGAACGCTTCTCCGGAAAACTACTGATCCAGCAAGAGCCGGATGCCTCTTCTTTCCCTAACGGCGGTATCCGCAACACTTTCGAAGCACGAGGATATACAGCCTGGGATGTTTCTTCACCGGCATTCGTGGTAGACACCACTCTTTGTATCCCCACTATCTTCCTTTCTTATACAGGTGAAGCACTGGATTACAAAACTCCGTTACTGAAAGCACTTGCCGCCGTAGACAAGGCTGCAACGGATGTTTGCCAGCTATTCGACAAGAACATAACCCGCGTCTTTACCAACTTAGGATGGGAACAGGAATATTTTCTAGTTGACTCTTCCTTATATAATGCACGCCCCGACCTCTGCCTGACAGGACGGACACTGATGGGACACTCTTCCGCCAAAGACCAACAGCTGGAAGACCACTATTTCGGCTCCATTCCTCCACGTGTCACCGCATTTATGAAGGAACTCGAAATCGAATGTCACAAACTGGGCATCCCTGCCAAGACCCGTCATAACGAAGTAGCCCCCAACCAGTTCGAGCTGGCTCCCATCTTCGAAAACTGCAACCTGGCAAACGACCACAACCAACTTGTCAGGGATTTGATGAAACGTATTGCAAGGAAACAGCACTTCAATGTACTCCTACACGAAAAGCCATACAGCGGAGTAAACGGTTCGGGCAAACATAACAACTGGTCGCTCTGCACCGATACAGGCATCAACCTCTTTGCCACCGGGTAAAAATCCAAAAGGAAACATGCTATTCCTTACTTTTCTGGTAAACGTATTAATGATGGTCTATAAAAACCAGGATTTACTGCGCGCCTCCATCATGAGTGCCAGCAACAGCCACCGCCTGGGAGCGAACGAAGCTCCTCCCGCCATCCTCTCCTGCTTCCTCGGTTCACAACTCTCGGCAACCCTCGACGAAATCGTACGCCAGGTAGGAAACGAAAAGATGACACCGGAAGAAAAAACCACTCTTAAATTAGGTATCGGGCGTATACCCGAAATCCTGCTCGATACCACCGACCGTAATCGCACTTCTCCTTTTGCATTCACGGGAAATCGTTTTGAGTTCCGTGCCGCAGGTTCTTCTTCCAACTGTGCCGCCGCCATGATTGCAATCAATGCCGCCATGGCAAACCAGTTGAACGAATTCCGCGCATCAGTGGAGAAACTGATGGAAGAAGGAGTAGGCAAAGACGAAGCTATCTTCCGCCTGCTGAAAGAAACTATCATCGCCTCCGAACCGATTCGTTTTGAGGGCGACGGTTATTCTGAAGAATGGAAACAGGAAGCCGCACGCCGCGGACTGACTAACATCTGCCACGTACCGGAAGCCCTGATGCACTATATTGATAACCAATCCAAATCAGTGCTGATTGGCGAACGTATCTTCAACGAAACCGAATTGAACAGCCGTCTGGAAGTGGAACTGGAGAAATATACCATGAAGGTGCAAATCGAAGGCCGTGTACTGGGCGACCTCGCCATCAATCACATCGTACCAACTGCCGTTGCCGATCAGAACCGTTTGCTCGAAAATCTTCGCGGACTGAAAGAAATATTCCCGGCTGAAGAATACGAAGTGTTGAGTGCCGACCGCAAAGAACTGATCCGTGAGATTTCCCACCGGGTCACTTCCATCAAAGTACTGGTTCGCGAAATGACCGAAGCCCGAAAAGTAGCCAACCACAAGGAGAACTACAAAGAGAGAGCATTCGAATACGAAGAAAAAGTACGTCCTTATCTTGATAAAATCCGCGATCATATCGATCACCTGGAGATGGAGGTAGACGACGAAATATGGCCGCTACCCAAATACAGGGAACTGTTATTTACTAAATAAAATGCCTATAAGATTGCACGAAAGAACCTGCTTTTGTGCAATCTTTTTATAGATTCGTTCATTTTCTCATTTTTTCTTTCTACTTTTGTGCTGTATAACACAGTTTTGTAGCACTCATGGTAAAAATGAATATGTCAGACATCGATATTTCGGAACCGTTATCCGATATGTTAGCTCCTTTAAATAACGAGCAAAAAAGGAGTTTCTGATGAACAATTATACGATACAAACCTACAAAAAAATGAAACCATCTACTGCGAAGGGGAAACACCTTCTCATCTGATGTGTCTTATCAGTGGGAAAGTAAAAATCTTCAAAGATGGCGTGGGAGGTAGAAGTCAGATTATTCGCATGATTAAACCACGCGAATACTTTGCTTATCGTGCTTATTTTGCCAAACAAGATTTTGTAACTGCCGCAGCAGCTTTCGAACCCTCTGTTGTTTGTCTGATTCCTATGAATGCTATCTTAACTTTAGTTGCCCAGAATAATGACCTGGCCATGTTTTTTATCCGCCAGCTTTCTATTGATCTCGGCATCTCGGACGAACGCACCGTTAATCTGACACAAAAACACATTCGCGGACGCTTGGCCGAATCACTCATCTTCCTCAAAGAAAGCTATGGACTGGAAGAAGATGGCTCTACGTTAAGTATCTATCTTTCACGCGAGGATTTGGCTAACCTATCGAATATGACTACTTCTAATGCCATCCGCACATTGTCACAGTTCGCTACGGAACGACTGATTACAATCGACGGAAGAAAGATCAAAATCATCGAAGAAGAAAAAGCTGAAGAAAATAAGTAAGATTGGATAAGAAAATTCCTGCACCAGTCGCTCCACCCTAAATAGTGAACATACATATAGAAAATATAATTGCAGACATCAGACGTGGTAACAAACAGGCTTTCAAAAAGCTATTTGATGACTACTATCCTATTCTTTGCGTGTTCGCATCCCACTATATTGAAGACAAAGAAGTTTGCAAAGACATTGCGCAAGATGTATTGTTAGCTTATTGGGAACGAAAAGAAGATTTCGACGACATTTTGAAAGTAAAAAGCTTCCTTTATACCGTCACCCGAAATAAATGTCTGAATCACCTAAAACATGAACAATTAGATATTCCTAATTTTTCCGGACAGGAAGAAATCGATAGTGGCTTTGAAGCTGCCATTATCGAACAGGAAACATTCCACATGGTTCGCAAAGCGGTAGAAGAATTGCCTACCCAAATGCGAAATATCATCTTATACTCTATGAAAGGGTTAAAAAACCATGAGATTGCTGACAAATTGCAAATTTCAGAAGGCACTGTCCATACGTTAAAGAAATTCGCCTATCGCAAACTTCGCGAAGGTCTCAAAGGCATAAATTACACCTTATTACTATTTTTATGCAAATAAAGTAACTTTTTGATTACCCCGTTTTTTCGATTGGATTGTTTTACTTATATAACAAATCAAGAAAAAACGATGAATTCATTCAAAGAAAAATTTAAAATTGCAAAAATCTTAGCTTCCTTATTTACTCATTCGTCTACTCCCGAAGAGGAAAAAAACTATCATGCGTGGTTGGATGAAAATCCGGAGCATCAAAAAAAATAGCCGACCGGATATTAAATAAGGAAACGTATGAAGAAAACAGCCGGTTAATAAAAGCTTCTCTTCACAAAAGGCATGGGACAGAATCTATCCGCTACTAGGAGGAGAAAAAACATCCGGTTTTCTTTCATGGAAAAGGAGTCTGAAATATGCGGCTCTTCTTTTGCTATTGTTAATACCGATTTCATACCTTATTTATAATTGGGTAGCCGGAGAACCAATCGGTGAAATCACCCAGGAACCCATGGCGGAGAACTGACTTTAAGTAATGGCAACACTTTCAACCTTTTTGAGAATGTCCTTCCGGAGGGTGCAACTGAAGTGTTCATCATTGACTCCAAAGGGATTAATTATCAAACTCCTGCCAACAAGCCCAAAGTGAAAGAAATCAAAAATACGCTTCGTACACTGCATGGTATGGAATGTCACATTGTCCTTTCAGATGGAACAAAAGTACATCTGAACGCAGAATCACAACTGACTTATCCGATTTGTTTCAGCGATAAGGAACGCATCGTACAGGTTGAAGGTGAAGCCTATTTTGATGTTGCTCCAGATAAAGCACATCCTTTTATCGTGCAAACACCGCACACTTCTATTCGGGTGACAGGAACTTCTTTCAATGTAAGGGCTTATGCGGATGAAGAAGTGGAAAGTACTACACTAATTAGTGGAGCTATAGAGATTAGCAGTGAAAACGAAGATTATGAATTGATTCCAAACCAACATTTCGTATATGACAAAAATAGTCGGGAAAGTACCGTATCTAACGTAAATACAGAATTATACACTTCCTGGGAGTCCGGATCATTCATATTTATGAATGTTCCTCTTGAGAATGTAATGTCATATCTTTCCAAATGGTACGGATTCACATACACTTTTGAAGACGATGCAGCCAGACAGGTACAAATCGGAGCTTATCTCAACCGCTATGCAAACATGAATCCAATTATCGACATGATAATGGAATTAAATATGGTAGACATAAAACAAAGAGAAGGTATACTGCACATTTCTTATAAACAATAACTATTAATACATATTATAACTAACGCATTATGAAAAAACGAACACAATCCTCCTCAAAGGGAGTATCTTATGTAAGCAGAAATTTCGTTAAGTTCTGCCTTTTATGGATATTCTCCCTTTCTTCACTTATGATTCAAGCACAAGACAATCAGCGAATCTCCGTTGATCTGAGAGGCGAAAGCCTGGAATCTACGCTTTGGTATTTGCAAAACCGTACAAAATTCATTTTTATGTACGCAACAGAAGATATCGCTAACATAACCGATATCAGCGTAAGGGCAAAAAACAAAACGATCACCGAAATTCTGGATGAATGTCTGGAAGGAACTAACCTGACTTACGAAGTATCAGGCACTGCCATCGTTATTAAGAAAAGAAAGACTAATAAAATCACGATTAGTGGATGGATACGTGATGCAAGCGGTGAAGCACTTCCCGGAGCTACAGTCACTGTCCGAGGTTCAAAACATGGAGCTATCGCCGGACTAGACGGACATTACACTTTTTAATATTCCTGCACAAGAAGGGTTAATATTAACTTATTCATTCATCGGAATGGAGAAAAAGACTGTAAGATATACAGGAAAGAAAACGATTAATGTCACTCTAAACAGTTCCAGTACTGAAATTGACGAAGTGGTTGTAACCGGTTATCAGAATATTCAACGCCGTGACCTAGTAGGTTCTATTACCACAGTAAAAGCAAAAGATATTTTAATGCCTTCATATACCACTATTGACCAAATGTTGCAAGGACGTGTGGCAGGTATGATTGTCACCAATACAAGTAGTCGTGTAGGTACTGCCCCGAAAATTCAAATCCGTGGTACCAGTACCTTACTGGGTAATCAAGACCCACTTTGGGTAGTCGACGGCATCATTCAGGAAGACCCCCTGGAATTGAATGCATCTTCTCTCATGACAGAGGACTTGAAAAACATTATCGGTAATCAGATTTCTTGGTTAAATCCTGCTGATATCGAAAGCATTAGTATTTTAAAAGATGCTTCTGCGACCGCTATTTATGGTTCAAAAGCATCGAATGGTGTTATTGAGATCACAACCAAAAAAGAATACGACTGATCGTCTAAGTGTCAATTACACCTCTAATTTTGTAATGGGTACGCGTCCCAACTATGGACAGTTTAATTATATGAATTCCAAAGAAAGAGTACTATTCTCACAAGAAGCTTTTAACTGGGGAACACCTTATGGCACAGAACCAATCAAACAAATATATACTTATGAAGGATTATTGAATATGTATCTATCGCACGATATATCTTCTGAAGATTTTCTGGCACAACGCAATGTTCTGGAAACACAAAATACAGATTGGTTCAAACTACTAACCCGCCGTTCTTTTAGCCATAACCATAATATAAGTGTTTCCGGTGGAACAAATAAATACAGTTATGCAGCTTCTATGGGATATTCCAATAGCGAAGGGCAGGAAATAGGAAACGACAGTGAACGTATGACCGGACGCGTTGCCATCACCATACGCCCGGTACAAAAACTAACGATTAATGCAACGATCAACGGTAGCGTAAGTACGAATAACGGTTTTGCCGGAGGAGTCAATCCTATGGGGTATGCTACTACTACCAATCGTTCTATAGACCCTGATGCTTACTATCAAATGAAAGCCTCATACCCATACAATAGCGGAGTCAAATCATTATCATACAATTTCGTAAATGAACGGAATAATAGTGGTTCTAAATCAAAATCAAGTTTCATGTCAGCTTCGCTGGACTTGAAATGGAATATATTGGACTGGTTAACTTACCAATTTACTGGTGGATATTCCAATAATAACAGCACAAACGAAGCTTGGGAAACTGAACAAACGTTTTATATTGCTGAAACATATCGTGGTTATGATTTCAACTCTGTCTCACCAAACAGTAAAGAGTTTGGAGCAGCCTTACTCCCATTCGGAGGCGAATTATTCACAAATAACGCACAGCAGTACTCTTACAACATCCAAAATAAACTGCAATTCAGTAAAGCCTTTAATAATAAGAACCGAATTAATGCTTTAGTAGGTATGGAATTACGTTCTTCCACTAATAAAGGTGTCAGCAATACGGTATGGGGATATGCCCCAGATAGAGGAGAAGTAATAACATTACCAACCACTCCACAAGCTTTTACACCGATTACAGGTTCTAAAAACGAAGGATGGGGGCTTTTAAAAAAAGATATATGATGGTGGATGGAGAAAAGTCAATACTACAGACAATTACCTTTCCGTATTCGCCACATTGGCATATTCACTCAAAAACCGATATGTTGTTAATGCAAATATACGTAATGATGCATCCAACCGTTTCGGTCAGGATGCCAATCACCGTATTGACCCTACCTATTCATTCGGTTTCTCCTGGAGAGCTTCAGAAGAGGACTTCATGAAGAAATATGTAAAATGGATAACAACCTTAAACTTCCGCGGCACCTATGGTATTCAAGGAAATGCAGTAACGCGCATTAGTCCGGATTTGATTTTAAATCAGGGGAAAGTGGCTAATCTATACAACAGATATCAGTCTACCATCTCCCAAATCCCAAATCCGAATCTATCATGGGAACGTACCAAATCATGGAATTTCGGTGTAGACCTGGAATTATTCAGTATGTTTTATATGAATTTGGAATATTATACAAGACGATCCAATGCCATTGTTGAACTGGAATTACCTTATGAATATGGAATAACATCCATGAAACGCAACGGTGGTATTATCCACAACAGAGGTATCGAATACACATTAACTTTTACCCCGATACAGAAACGGGACTATGCATTAAGTGTCAGTTTGAATGCTTCCAAGAACTGGAATGAAGGCGGACATACAGACATTGATGTCAATGCAGCTTCCTTCTTAAGTGGACGTTCAGATATTGTATTAAAAAGAAGGATATCCGCTCAGCAGTTTCTGGTCATACTCTTTTGCAGGATTAGACGGAAAAACCGGTGAAGCTTTATTCAATCTTTTGGATATTCCGGAAGAAGAACGTAGCAGACAAATAGATCCGACTACTTATCTGGTATATTCTGGTCAGAAAGATCCTTATTTCACTGGTGGATTGAGCTTAAGTTTCCGCTATAAATCATTAACTTTAAACACCAGTTTTTCACTTTTACTCGGCAACAAGAAACGTCTGCCATCACCATACAACCAATTCGCTAGTTCTTATTATATGCCAGATCCATATACAAATATAAACCGCGATTTACTGAACCGTTGGAAAGAACCGGGAGACGAAGCCCATACAATCATTCCTTCTTTACCCAAAGCAGGAATGGCTTATATAGAATTGCCCAACAATGAGAATGTTTATAGCATTCCATTATGGGAACAATCTGACGCTATGGTGGTCAGTGGTTCTTTCTTACGCTGCCGCAACATCGGTCTATCCTGGCAAATGAAACGTGAGTGGTGCGAAAAAATATATATGAAAAATCTATCACTCAACTTTAACATGGATAACATCTTTGTTATCGCCAGCAAACGTTTCAACGGTTTCGACCCGGAAGTTAGCAACAGTGTACTTCCACGGAATTATTCATTAGGTATTAACATTGGTTTCTAAAAAATAAAAAGATAGACAATGAAAAGAATTATATACATACTAACAGGAATAGTCTTACTATCACTATCCTCTTGCTCAGATTTTCTAGAGCCTAAATCTCAAAGTGAGTACGTTCCCAAAGATGCAAATGCTTTGCAAGAAATGTTAATCGGTTCTGCTTATCCCAGACAGGATAAAAAGCAATTTCCTACTACCCTTTCTTAGCTTCTTAGACGATGACATTCAGTTCCACAAAACTGATTATGAATTTAGCATCAACTCTCTAAAAAATATAGAAGCCAAACAAGCTGTTTATACATGGCAACCGGATATGTTTTTCATTATGGAAAGAAATGGTTATCCTCTTCAGAATATCTGGGAAGGATACTATAACTATATCTTAGGCGCAAATGCAGCTCTTGATTATATCGGAGACGTAAATGGTACGGAGGCTGAAAAAATTATGTAATAGCCCAATCCTCGGATTAAGAGCTTTCTATTATTTTATGTTAGTCAATCATTTTGGAGCACCATACAACTATAACAAACAGGCTTTAGGAGTTCCACTCAAACTAGACAGCAACCTGCTACCTGAAGACCAACTATTAATGACACGAAACACCGTTGAGGAAGTATACAACCAAATTGTGGACGATCTGAATGAAGCTGAACGTTTATTCCTTACTTTAAGCAAAGATAAACAATATGAACCGAATTATCTGGTTAGCCTTCCAATGATACAATTGCTGAAGTCCCGCGTCTTTCTCTATATGGAAAACTGGAAAGATGCAGCGATATACGCCAACAAAGTAATAAAGACTGGTCCTTCGCTTTAGTAGACTTAAATAACCTCCCTTCTCCAACAGTGGCAGAGCCTTATTACAATTTTACATCTTTAAAATCATCTGAGGTTATTTGGTTATATGGAAGCGTTTCAGACTTAACTGTATTCAATGATGAGTCGGTAGAGTATGAGGAAGAAGGTTACTTCGGTAATACCACCACCTATTACCGAGAAGCTTTTATCGCTTCTGATAACTTGATTGAAAGCTTTGAAGATGGAGATTTAAGAAAAGAAAAGTATATAGCAAAAGAGTTCAATAAAGATGATAAAGTTTTCTATGAAGACTCTTATACTACTTTCGGCAAATACAAACTTTCAGCTACAGGTGAACCTAGTGGTTCGGAAAACTTTGCTTTATCCTTCAGACTAGGTGAGGCTTATTTAAATCTAGCAGAAGCAGCTGCCCATAATAATGACGAGAGTACAGCACTATCTGCTTTAAAAACCTTACTGGCTAAACGTTATGAACCCGACAAATTTGTTGAGCCTACCGGATTAACAGGTGATGCGCTCAAAACTTTCATCAAAAAATGAAAGAAGAAAAGAACTTTGTTTTGAAGGGCAACGATGGTTTGATCTCCGACGCTACGGAATGCCACAAATTATTCATAGATGGGGGAGAACAGGTATATACATTAAAACAGAATGATCCTTCCTATACCATGCCTATACCAGACGCCGTCTTAATTAAAAATAAAAAACTGGAGCAGAACCCTTTAGCTCCAAAACGCGAAAGTTAATAGTATATATCTTATGAATTAAACAAAAGAAATGAATATGAAAAAAAAAATATATATTATGGGGATTACTTGCTTGTATGGCATTATTCACCTCATGTTATGAAGAAGACACACTGACTCCTACAGAAGGAGGCATTGAATTACGCTTTAAAGTACCTCAAAGGAAATAATAGTTGGGACGATGACATCGCCCAAATATACGAAGACTATAATGTATATCTTATTTATAAAGATCTGCAAAGGGCTGATTTTAATCGCAGCTGGACAGGCATATCATATGGTAGTGGCTACGAAGGCCAAGGCTGTGTAAATGACGAAATGACCAATTACTATGTCGAATTTATGAAAAAGCATATCTTTGCATACTTGAATCCGCCGATCACATCTAAAGTTCTGCCTATGTATTGGTATTTGGGATACAATGTCTATAGTAAAGGCGTATTAGAAGTTGGAGGCGTAATCCTAGCAAGCTGGATTGTACCCATACACGAAAATTACGATGGGCTGGATTATTGGTGCACTTGTATGTTTGGAGAAGACAATCCCAGCGATCCTTATTTAATTCCCACAGACAGAGCACTCCTTGACAGACGCCGGAAAATGATATTGGCTCCCGTATTGAGAAAAAGCAGTAAAAGCCGGAAACATCATTATACCTGAAGAATTTGAAGTGGGATTCGACCATGTCACTAATCTGATAGCAGGCTTGGGAATGGAAGATGACCCAAACTATTATCTTACCAGAGGATATCGGGAAGTGTAAACACGTATGTATTCAATAGTATCAGCGAACCAGCCAACAACTCTTATCCTCCAACCAATGAAGAGACTTTTTATAGGATATATGCATCTTTCCATGTACTATAACCAAGCACGACTAACAGAGGTATATCCGGCTGATAAATATCCTTTTCTCACCGAAAAGTTTGCTTTCGTACAGAAATATTTAAAAGATAAATATCAGATCGATCTGGAAGCAATAGCCAACGGACCGGAAGACTGGGATTTACCTTTACCTCCAATACCGGAGACTCCAGATGAAGAATAACAACTCTGATAATGAACTATAAACTCATAATAATGACAAAAGTAAAAAATCTATTATTAACCATATTACTCTTATGCGGTACCACCATATGGGGAAATAACGGGCTAAGAATATCAGGAAGAATAAAAGTATTAAAGCCAACGACTTTACAAATAAAAGATATGAATGAAGGCGTTGTATTAAGCTGCATCATCGGTACTAATAACACATTCAGTACCGATGAAATAAACATCATTCCTGATGTCTACAAACTCTATTTAGGAGAAACCGAACAGAATATTTATCTGGAAAATAACCCGGTAACAATCAATGGCTACTTCGACGAAAAGAACCCTGAACAAAGTTCGCTTTTCATTCACTGGCATCGATCCGTTTCTGACTTTACAAAACTATATGCCAGCAGAAAAAGACCCGGATATAGCAACGATTTCTACTTCCGTCAAAGGAAAACTAACTCCCTCCATGGCATCTGCATTAGCCTATCTGGCAGATGTAAATGATTACCAATCCAACAAGATGCTATTGGACATGATACCGGAACAAGACAGAAAGTCTTTATCTGCCAAATGGCTGGTAAACAGGGTAGAAATCCTCTCCCACCAAATCATTGGTGCAGAATGTCCCGACTTTACTTTCACAGATGCCAACGGAAAAAACGTAAGTCTGAAAGACTTCCGTGGGAAAATTGTCGTACTTGACTTCTGTGCCTCCTGGTGTGGTCCTTGTCGTAAAGAGATGCGTAGTATGCTAACCATATACAATGAATTGAAGGCTGACGATCTGGAATTCATCAGTGTCTCGCTGGATGACAGCGAAGCAAAATGGAGAAAAATGCTGGATGAAGAAAAATTGCCGTGGGTGATGCTATGGGATAAGACAGGATTCCCTAAAAACAGCAAGACTCCAAGTGCTATCCAGACTGATTACGGCTTCTACTCCATCCCTTTCCTTGTAGTCATTGACAAAGAAGGCAAACTTGCTGCACGCAACGTCCGGGGTGAACAAGTACGCGAGGCCATTTTAAAAATAAGACAATAAACAAACTATATAAATTATAACTCTTTTGACAATGAAGAAACTTATATTTCCAATCGTATGCTGTTTTATCAGCGTTACTGTATCAGCCCAGTTAATCAAACCAAAGGCAGAAACACAAAAAAACAATCCGAACTGGACTGGTTTAACTGTTCTTTCGACCAGGACAGTGTATACGGAGCTGAAGTAAACAAAGCTTATGATTACCTGAAAGCCAACAAAAAGAAAGCAAAGAAAAGACCGGTTGTTGCACTGATCGGAACCGGAATGGACGTAGAACACGAAGACCTAAAACACGCAATCTGGATCAACCCAAAAGAAAAGTCAAACCAAAAAAGATGATGATAAAAACGGGCTTGTTGACGACATCAATGGCTGGAACTTCATCGGTGGTAAAGACGGCCAAGTAATGGAAGCTTTGACACGCGAAGGAGAACGTGAATTCTTCCGTCTCAAAGATAAATACGCTGATTATATCTTTGACGGAAAGAAGTATTATAAAATAGTCAATGGAAAACGCCAAGAAGTCCCCGCACCGGAAAACATAGAAGAATATAATTACTATCGCTATAAAGTCATGCCGGAATCAAGAATCGGTGGAGCTTACGGCGGTCTTCAACTATCTTATGTTATAGAAGAATATGTTGAAAAGTTCGATAAGGACATGAAAAAACGTTTTCCCGGAAAAGAGCTGACTGTTGAGGACTTCCAAAGTTGTTATGATCCCAAAGCTGAAAGAGACAGTCTTTCTGAAGTCGCTTTTGTATTTACTGCCTACTATTTCAGCATCTATAATACGGATAAATGGGAACCTGTTTATCAGAATATGGGAAAGAAAAGTGTAGAAACAGGTAAAGCGTCTTATGAAGAGGCTTTAAAGAGATACGGAAGTGATAATCGAAAAGAAATTGTAGGTGACAATCCTCTGGATATTAACGATACGCATTATGGTAATAATGTACTGTTGACATCTGATGCGGCAACAGGCGTAATGAAGGCCGGCGTTATCGCAGCTAAACGTGACAACGGTATCGGAAGTAACGGTATTGCAGACAATGCAGAAATCATGACCTTACGCATCCACCCGGGAGAAGGAGAACCATACCTGAAAGATATGGCATTGGCCATCCGCTATGCAGTAAACCACGGTGCAGATGTAATCGTATTACCGGAACAAAACTCCATATATCCGAAAGAGCAGAAACAATGGGTGTCAGAGGCGTTGAAAGAGGCAGAGAAGAAAGGGGCATTAGTTATAGTTCCGGTTTGGGATCTATCAATGGATATGGATAAAGACGAATTCTTTCCCAACCGTAAGATGAATAAAGAGGAGAACTTACTAATTTTATGGTAGTTGCTTCTTCAGACAAGAATGGAAATCCGGTATTGAACACCAATTACGGTGCAACTGCTCTCGATATTTATGCTCCGGGAACAGACATTTATTCATCTTATATGGGTGACACTTATCAAAAAGGAACTGGAGAAGGAATGGCTTCGGCTACTGTAGCTGGCGTAGCTGCTCTTGTGAAGTCTTATTTCCCTAAACTGACCGGCTCTCAAATCCGTGACATATTATTAAAAAGCGTCACTTCACGCAAAGGTGTAGAAGTAGAAAAAGGAATCCGCGTGAACGATAGCCCTTCACAAGATTTATTCCTTTTGATGACCTATGTATTTCGGAGGTACCGTTAATGCTTACCAAGCAATCTTGGAAGCAGAAAAAGTCAGCAAAAATAAAGATTAGTCTATGAAATATACTCGTCTAATAGGAACCGTCATTGCCTTTTTCCATGGCGGTCCCTTTATTCGCCCAACAATATAAAGCAACTATACCTTATCGGATAGTAGGCGAAAAATGGTTATCGAAATGAAAGTGAACGGCAATGCACGCCCTTTATCTTTGATACCGGAGGGCGCACCGCACTTACCACTAAAGCCTGTCAAGCACTACAAATAACAGCAACAGACTCTATGAAGGTGACAGATGTGAATAACGTGGAAAGCTATTACAAAACTACGCGAATAGAAAATCTGACGACTCCCGATGATGTTATTAACTTTAAAAATGCCCCGTCGCTAATCATCAATGAAGTAAAAGGCTGGGAATGTTTTGGAGTAGATGGTATCATCGGAAGCGATTTATTTGCAAGTACTATTGTAAGCATTGATTCGCAGACTAAAAATATCATAGTCACATCTGCCGAAAAGCCTTCTACAGTATCTTTACGAAAAATGCTGAATTTCACGAAAGAAGGGGGAATGCCAATTGTCAATGTACAGATCGCTCCGGTCAGCAACATCACTGTATTATTTGATACAGGCAGTCCCAGTCTGTTATCTCTTATTGAAAGTGATTTTGAGAGAATTAAACCGGAGGCATCTATGGAAGTCGTTTCTGAAGGATATGGGGAAGGAAGTATCGGAGTAGCCGGACAAGCAGATAAAGCATCTTCATATAGAGTACATATTCCCTTATTATCAGTAGGAGCCACCAAATTCCGCAACTTAACGACCCATACAGACAAACACCCTTATACATTACTAGGTGTAAAGTTATTACAATACGGGAAAGTGACTATCGACTATCCACGTGGAAGATTCTATTTTGAAGCTTTCCAACCGGATAATGAAATCAACAATCAATGCAACAACTTCGATTTGACGGTCAAAGACGGAGACTTATTTGTATCTACCGTCTGGAGTAGCACGAAAGGTAAGATAGAAGTAGGAGACAAAGTGATTAAGATTAATGGCAAACCTGCTAAGAAATATGACTTCTGCGAAAGTATTCTGAACGGAATACCGGAATTGAAAGAGAAAAAACAGACGAAGCTAACGATTGAGACTGCTTCCGGAATAAAAAATATTATCTACAAAAAAGAATGACATGAAAAGAATAGGAATACTGACCGTCTTATGGCTGCTATTATTTCTAAACTGCGGACAAGAAATGGTAGCGCAAATCCAGAATAAGGTTTGCGATACCATTCCTTATGAATTCATTCAGGAGAAAATCATTATACCCGTTACTGTTAATGGTGTAAATGTAAAATACATCGTCGATACAGGAGGAAGAACCGGGACTATGTATGACGCCGCAACTGAAATGAAAGCTACTGCCGCAGGATATATGCGCATTTCCGATGTGAATGCACAAGGCTCCAACTATCAGGAAGCCCACGTACAAAATGTTTCCATCGGAAAGAACTACAAAATCAAACAGTTGAAAACGATGGTACTACCTAAGAATCCATTCTTCACAGACCTGGGAGTTGTCGGAATTCTTGGAGGAGATGCCTTTGCACAGTCGGTAGTAACATTCGATTCCCGTTCTAAAATAATGGTAATCAACTATCCTTATCGCCCCGAAAGATTAAAAGTAACGGACGGAATTCCTTTGTTGGATGAAACAGAACATCATTCCATCGTCAACGTTCGTTTAGGAAATAATGATTTAAGAGTTCTGTTCGACACTGGCGCCGGAGGCTTTCTACTTTATTCTACGGAAGATTACAACAGGTTGGCTGACATTTCGCAAGTTACCAATCATGGATATGGTATCGTAGCTGCCGGAATAACAGGGTTGGGCAAGCCGGTAGATATTAAAAAAGTATCTGTACCTTCCATCAATATCATGGGAAAAGAATTCACAAACGTAGGTAGTACAACAACTGTCATGAATGGAACTATCATCGGGGTGGATCTACTGAAATATGGTAAAGTAATTATTGATTATATGCGGAGACGTTTTTACTTCCTCCCATTTGAAGAAGGAAAAATCGACATGGGTGGTGCTCCCGCTCTTTGGAACGTAAGCATATTACCGCGCAACGAAAGATTCGAAATTACAACTATATGGGATAGCATGAAAGATGCAGTTGCTTTCGGCGACGAAGTGATTAATATCAACGGAACTTCTCTTAAAGATTGCCCCATGAGCCAGATGGCCGTAGAAGAAATTATGAATGCTATACCTGGTGATACCGGCTATATTATCATCAAAAAAGATAATCAAGAGAAAAGAATTGAAATCAGGAAAGAGAAATAAACTTTAAACAGAAAGAATATATGAAACGAATAATAACTAAAATGTATCTCTGTTTGCTTGCATTTTGTATCACAGGAGGCATCAGTGCACAAACACAAAACAGTATGACAGAGGTCATTCCATTCAAAACTATTGATGGAAAAATTATCGTGGAAGCCACTATAAATGGTGAAGTGGCTGACTTTGTCCTTGATTTATCGGGACATAACGCTCTACTTCCTGAAGCTCTCAAAGTTACACATCAATACAGAAAGAGAGGAACTTTTAGTTCTTACCAAGATTTTGTATTTAAACAGGTGCCTGTTGGAAAGGTATATGAAATGGGAACAGTAGCTATTGGTAAAAATACATTTGCAAACGATCTTCCGGCTTTCACATTAGAAGACGAACCTTATCTACGCAAGCTAGGGGTTATGGGTGTATTAAGTGGTGCTGTTTTCCGCACTTCTGTATTAACCATTGACATGCAACGGAAGAAAATTACGATTACACAACCCTACCGTCCTTCTTATATGAAACTTAACTATCGGGAAAATTTTAACCTGATAACAGGATTAGGAGTAGTATGCCCGATAAACATTCAGGAAAGCCGATATCTTTTTGTTCTGGATACATGGAGTGAAGGATTAGTGAATCTTACTGAAGCAGATTTCAATACATGGAGCGCACAATATACCAAAGGGAGTAACCAAAAGTCTCCAATGGATATAAAGAAATAAGTCAAGATGAGGAAAGCCTCATCCTACCTGAAACGATGTTTGTAAAAAACCAAAGATTGAAGATGCCATAGCAGTGAAAAACCCATTCTTGAAACGTTCCGTATTAGGCAAAAAGATACTGGACTACGGAATTATATCCATCGACTATATTCATCAGAAAAATTTATTTTCAGCCGTTTGACATGGTTCCTATACCGGAAGCGGAAGCTAAAGTGACGGAAACCAAAGTTGAAGATGGTAAATTGAATCCAATTACCCGCCAGTTCTTCCTCGAACACATTTTCGACTATCGAAAAGGAAATGATTTCGTTTATAATGGCGACAAACCGGTTGTGATTGATTTCTGGGCAACTTGGTGCGGACCTTGCATGCGTTTACTTCCGGAAATGGAAAAGCTGGCCGAAAAATATAAAGGAAAAGTTATATTCTATAAGGTAAATGCTGATAAAGAAAAAGATTTATGCAGCCACTTCAGTGTACAAGCATTACCTACGTTATTCTTCATCCCGGTAGGCGGCAAACCGATAATCGAGGTTGGTGCTACGCCGGAAAAGTATGTGCAAATCATCGAAGAGCAACTACTGAAATAAAAACTCTCTCTTTATTATATAACTACATTAATCTGAAACTTTAGCTAAAAAGCCGGGCATCATTCCGGCTTTTTATTTCCATATCATTGGAACTTATCATTAAAACAAGTACATTTGCCCTGTCAAATCTATTTATAACTTAACACACATTTTGACCATGAAGAAAAAGTATTTCTCTTCTTCTTTTGTCTTTGCTTATGATTGCCCCCGGTTGCCAAAAGACAAAGAAGTGGTGAACGAGTACAACATCGTTCCCAAACCCAATCAAATTCTCCCACAGGAAGGACGTTTTGAACTAAACAGCAAAGTCTGCCTCGTAGTACCTTCGGATGCTCCGGAAAGTAAAAAGCATTGCCGACAGCCTGGCCGGACAACTAAAACTGACAGCAGGAATCTCGTTGAAAGAGGCAGAAAGTGCAGATGGAAAATCAGCAATCTGCTTTGTTGTACAAGAAGGTATGCCGAAGGAAGGATATAAATTATCCGTTACTCCCAGTCTCATCACGCTTACCGCTTCTCAACCGAACGGGTTCTTCTACGGCGTACAGACACTTTATCAGTTACTCCCTCCGGCGGTTTACGGAAACCAGTTGGATAAGAAAGCAAACTGGTCGGTTCCTGCTGTAGAAATAGAAGATTCGCCCCTGTTTTGTTCACCGCGGACTGATGCTGGACGTTTGCCGCCATTACGCCCCGATAGAGTATATCTACAAGTTTATCGACCTGTTGGCAATGAACAAGATGAACGTTTTCCACTGGCATCTGACGGACGATCAGGGATGGAGAATCGAAATCAAGAAATATCCGAAACTGACAGAGATAGGTTCCAAACGTGAAAAGACGCTGGTAGACTATTATTATGTGAACTATCCGCAAGTATTCGACGGAATAGAACACGGAGGGTTACACACAGGAACAGATAAAAGAAGTAGTAGCTTATGCTGCAAGTAAATATATCAACGTTGTTCCCGAAATAGAAATGCCGGGGCATGCATTGGCGGCACTGGCTGCTTACCCCGAATTGTCTTGTGATTCTACACAGACATATAAAGTATCTCCTACGTGGGGTGTATTCGAACAGGTATTCTGCCCGAGTGAAACAACTTTCAAATTCTTTGAAGGAGTGATGGATGAAGTAATTGAATTATTCCCTAGCGAATACATTCACATCGGTGGCGACGAATGCCCCAAGACAGCATGGAAGAACAGTGCTTTGTGCCAGCAGCTAATCTGCCAGTTAGGACTGAAGGATGATACGACTCCCAGCAAGACGGACGGAATAAAGCATAGTAAAGAAGATAAGTTGCAGAGCTATTTTGTAACCCGCATGGAGAAATATCTGAATGGCAAAGGCAGGAACATCATTGGTTGGGATGAAATCTTAGAAGGTGGTCTGGCTCCAAATGCGACTGTTATGTCATGGCGTGGTGTAGAAGGAGGAATGAACGCTGCCAAAGCAGGACATAATGCAATCATGACTCCAAACCCTTATGTATATCTGGACTACTACCAAGAAGAACCGGAAATTGCCCCGACTACCATCGGCGGATACAACACACTAAAAAAAAACATATAGCTACAACCCTGTCCCGGATGATGCAGACGAGCTTGCCAAGAAGCATATCATCGGAATACAAGGTAATATATGGAGAGAATATATGCAGACTTCCGAACGTACAGACTATCAAGCTTTCCCGCGTGCAATGGCTATCGCCGAAACGGCATGGACACAAAACGCAAACAAAGACTGGAAGAATTTCTGCGAACGAATGGTAACTGAATTTGAACGTTTGGAAGTAATGAACACCAAACCTTGTCTCAACTTCTTTGACGTAAACGTAAATACGCACGCGGATGAAAACGCTCCTTTAATGGTATTGCTGGAAAGTTTCTATCCGAACGCGGAAATACGATATACTACGGACGGCAGTGAACCTAGTAAAATATCCACACTGTACGAAAAGCCTTTCGTTCTGGAAGGTAATATCGACCTGAAAGCCGCTGCTTTCAAAGATGGAAAAATGCTGGGTAAAGTAGCTCACAAGCCATTATACGGTAATTTATTGACAGGAAAACCTATACTGTTAATTATAAGATGGGATGGACAGGCGATATATTTGATGAAAAACGATGTATTAGGAGCTGACAAGACAACCTTCGGACTGACCAACGGTAAACGAGGAAATAACGCTTCTTATACTCCGTGGTGCAGCTTTGGTATTGTTGAAGGTAAAGACTTGGAATTTATCGTTAATTTGGATAAGCCGACACAAATCAGCAAAATAATTTTCGGTTCTTTATTCAATCCGGCTATGAGAATTCTTCCTGCAGGAGGAGTTGCCGTAGAAGTATCAGCAGATGGCAAACAATACACTCCGGTAGCTGAAAAAGCCTTGAAACACGATTATCCGGAAACAGGACGAATTGCATTCACTGATTCCATTGAATTTGAGCCAACACAGGCTACCTTCGCGCAATGGGGTTAACTTTGAAA
>VOFH01002570.1_pt1 | contig 32403 bp, 40 predicted proteins | sample 5384091 | NCBI WGS metagenome assembly VOFH01 (sample SAMN12384727, study PRJNA508395) | human gut metagenome | isolation source: healthy gut G | host: Homo sapiens
CTTTGGGAATCATCCTTCATTTATGATGCTGGGTTTGGGTAATGAACTGATGCGGAGATAGATGTGGTGCGTGAATGGGTCGATGATTTCCGTAATCAGATAATCGTCATTTGTATTGCTTCGGTTCCAATAATAACCTTGGTTGGAAAGGTCCGCAGGATGGAGAAGATTTCTTTTTGTGACCTGCCGTGTAGGTGGTGGAGACGGATATACGACTCATGTAACGTACTTCCTTTGCGTACGTGGAGATGCTGAGAAGGGTGGCATTTTGAACAATACGCGTCCGGCTACGATAAAGATTCATTCCGGTGCCATTGCGCACTCGTCCCCTGTCCCAGTGGGGGCATGAAAACTGCCAGTTTCAAATCTATCCCGATTACGGTCAGATAGAGAAATATACCGGGGGTGTTTCCATCATCCTTATAATCTTGAGATTTTTCGTGATCGTCTGAAAGAGAACCATCTTTCTTCTCAGGCAAAACTTTTCACCAGGCTACTGGACACTTTTCTATATTGAATGTTGCTAAGGCAGATATGGAATATGCTTTCCGTAATTCCCGGTTTTGGTGGTTTCCAGTTGCTCGATTTGCAGGATTATCCCGGACAAGGTTCCCATTGCGGGTATTCTGGATGCTTTTATGGATAGTAAAGGTAATGTTGCCCCCGAAACTTTTTATGGTTTCTGTGCACCTCTCTTGTTCCTTGCATTGATGAAGGATCATTGTTGGCTGAATACTCAGCCGCTTCACACAGATGTTGCTCTTTTCTAATTATGTGGAAGGCGATTGAATGAGCCTGTTCGCTGGAGTTTATCTGATAATGGGGTATGGAAACGTGATGGAGTACTTATGGCCTCCATTCCTCAGGGCAAAGTAGGAAAGGCGGGCAGTATTGATCTTTCACTTTCCGACTGAAAGAAGCCCAACGCCTGACTCTGACATTGACCACCGGTAAGTATCGCAACTATTATCATCTTTGGGTATATCCTGATGAAACTGCCGGAGTCGGAAGGTTCTGTTCTATGTGGCTTCTTTCCTGAACGATGACCTGCGAAAAAGGTTGGAAAGCGGAGCGTCCGTTCTGTTGGTCCTCGATCATGATAGTATCGTAGCACAGAGTGTTGGAGGAATGTTTACCCCCTGATTACTGGAATTACTCTATGTTTAAGACTATTTCAGAAAATGCCGGAAAAGAAGTTTCTCCCGGTACACTTTCCATATTGACTGATCCCGACATCCGTTATTGAAATACTTTCCGACCGAATGTCACAGTGATTGGCAATGGTGGAGTATTATCTGTACCCTGTCCCATGATACTGAATGCAACCCGTGGTGAGTATCGTCCGCTTATTCAGGTGGTCGATAACATTGAGCGCAACCATAAACTGGGACTGGTCTTTGAATTTGCTGTAGGAAAGGGAAAAGCTGTTAGTTTGCATGACCGATCTGCAAGCCACTGCAGGGGACACCTGAGGGCAATCGTTTCGTACATCCTGCTTCGGTATATGAAGTCTGATGCTTTTTCACCCTACCGAACAGTTGGCCTGAAAGAACTGGACGCACTCTTCCACGCCGATATCAATCAAAGACAGATTATTGGGGTGAAGAATGAGTCGGATTATACAGTAGAGGGGGGAATAGAACGAAGAGTTCTGAAAATAAAATGTTCGCAATTTAGTGAACATTTTGTTTTAAATTCTTATCTTTTGCAACGAACAAACTACTGCTTGTGTTAGTTACATTTGATAAAGAATATCTCTGAACTCTATGTTTCCGGTAAATGTAGTGATAAGAAACATCGTTTTCAGCCGGATGTGATAAAACGATATAAAAGGTGTATTGATACACTGATTGCATCGAAGAATGCTGAATCCTTATATAAGCACAACTCTTTGAATTATGAGATTTTGGTGGGAGACAAGGAAGGGCTTTCTTCAATACGGGTAACTTCAAAATACCGCATAGAGTTTACTGTGAGAGTTGTAGCAGATGCTGAAACGATCATAAGTATATGTAATGTTATAGAATTGTCTAACCATTATAAATAAGTAGAGTATGACTATGCTTGCAAATGAACTCACCCGTTTTGCCCTACGCATCCCGGTGAAATATTAAAAGACGAAGTTGAATACCGGAAGATTTCTCAACGCGCCTTGGCACGTCAGATGGGAATTTCGTATTCACAATTGAATGAGGTGCTGAACGGTAAGCGCCCGGTTAATACGGAACTTGCTTTGCTTTTTGAAGCAGCTTTGGGGCTTGATCCTGAAATGTTGCTCAATATGCAGACGCGATATAATATGCAGGTGGCGCGTGCCGATCAGCGCACGCAAGATCGCTGAATGAAGTACGTAAGTTGTGTGCATCGTTCCTTTGATGCACACAACTGTATTATCTGTTATCAGAGGATTTATTCCACATACAGCACCAACCCTTTTCAGGTATTCTCCTTCGGGGTGGTAAATACTTACCGGATGGTCAGCCGGTTGCGTCAGTTGGTGCAGAATACGTACTGCGACCTGACATTGCGGCAGCCGTAAAGACCGCCGTGTCGGAAGTTTTTTTGCTGACAGCTTGTGAGCAGGAGAAGGTGAATAGAATGCCGCCCGGTTTGATCTTTTCGAAAGCTTTCACATTCAGCTTGCGGTAACCTTGCAGCGCATTGCGCAGGGCATCGCGATGTTTGGCAAATGCGGGTGGATCCAGAACTATCAGGTCGTACTGGTCGCCCATACGATCCAGGTATTTGAAAGCATCTTCGGCAAAAAGCGGCATGGCGGGTGTCACCGGGGAAATTCAGTTCTACATTCTTGTTCGTGAGGTCAATAGCCTTGGCGGAACTGTCTACAGAATGTACCAGTTCGGCATTACCACGCATACCATAAACAGAGAAGCCACCGGTATAACAGAACATATTCAGCACAGAACGTCCGTTAGCATAGCGTTCCAGCAGTGCGCGGTTCTCGCGTTGATCCACGAAGAAGCCCGTCTTTTGTCCTTTCAGCCAGTCGATATGGAATTTCAGGCCGTATTCCATGGCGATGTTATCCGTGCTTCCCCCTTTCAGGAAACCGTTTTCAGGATAGAGGTCGGCTTTGAAGGGGAGTGTTGTCTCGGATTTATAGTATATATTTCTATTTGGTCGCCCATCACTTCACTCAGGGCATTGGCTATTTCCATGCGGTCGAGGTGCATACCGGCAGAGTGTGCTTGCATTACGGCCGTGCGGGCATAAATATCAATGATCAAGCCGGGAAGGTTATCTCCCTCGCCATGTACCAGTCTGTAAGTGTTGTTAGTCGGATTTTCAGCAATACCAATGCTGCGCGCATCTCATAGGCAATACTGAGTTTGCGTTTCCAAAAATCAGAATCAATAGCTTCATCTTGATGAAAAGAAAGCACGCGCACGGCGATGCTGCCTATTTGGAAATGTCCTTGGCTATGAATTCTTCTTGGAAGTGTAGATTTCAACTACTTCACCTTCTTCGGGTTCACCGTCGAAATGAGCGATGGCACCTGAAAATACCCAGGGATGGAAACGTTTTAATGACTCTTCTTTGCCGGATTTGAGATATACTTTGTACATGCGATTAGTGATTAGCGATTATGGGTTAGTGATTAATGATTCTTGGTTGGTAAGCGGTTCATCCGGTTCCAATTCATAGTCACCGGTAACTTTTAATTCCTGCAATCGGTTGTATATGTTGAGGCATGCCCATGCATCGGTGGCTGCATACTGCTTTTGAGGTTCGGTCAGATGCTCAGCTTCCCAGTTGAGAGACGTTGTGATTTGGATATTTTCTCACCGAACAGGATACCATAGATTTTTTGCAGACTCTTGTCCTGAATGCCGAACGTGCGGACATATTCCTGCAGCTCGATGCAGGAATGTTGTTCAAAAAAGGAGCGCGCTTGTGCAGCATCATGAAGTCGTCGCGCAGGGAGAGGCCGACTTTGGTAACTGACGGACTTTCCAGCAATGAAATAATCGGAAGCGTCAGGCCGGTAAGGTTCAGGCGGAAAGGGAAGCAGTCTTCTTCAGAGGATACTTGCAGTAAGGCTACCTTATGCGACTGCCCTTTGGTGAATGACGGACGCGTTTCGCTGTCAATTCCCAACAGAGAATACTTCTTAAGATAAGTCACTGCTTTTTCCGCTTCCCAGGGGTTTGTACAAGATGTATTCGTCCCGGAAAAGAGTACTTTGGGCATCTCTTTGATATCTTCCTTTTTAATCGTTTTTTTAATAACCATAATTTAAGTCTTTAGTCGTGATGGTGATGTCCATGACAGTGGCAATCATCATCATCGCAGTCATCTTCTTCCGGTTCGTCTTCTTCAGACTGGCGGTATTTTACGTCGTGCAATGCGCGAAGTGTGTTTACTAGGGTTTGCCCCCAGTATTCTTTAAACTGTTCCTGACAGATAGCCAGGGAGTCGTTCATTTGTTTCGTTCAATCCCAACTGGAAGACGAAATGAAATCTTTGATGGCCTGGTAAATATCTGCCAGGTCTTCGGAAATATTCTTCTTGATGGGCTGGTCGCTATAAACCATATCTTGTATGAACACGTCCAGATAGTCATCTTTTTCGGCAAGAATCCCGGCAAGGTTGATGCGGAGCACTTTCATACGTTTCTTCCGTTACGTAGCTTTCAGGAGCGTCGTCGCCTATTATTTCTGTTTCGGGCAACATGGCTGCCTTGAGGTAGAGCAACGGAAGTATCTTTAATGAGGTATCGACAAATGTGTCACGTTTCATCGTTTCCGCCTGCTCCAGGAATTTGCAGAATTCAGCAGCTACGGTGACGAATTCCACTACATTACGGTCGAATATCACTTGGCTTTTTTTTTCATATATACCGGTTTGAAACGCAAAGATAGTGTAAACCGAGTGCAGTAGCAAATTTATTTGCATTTTACTGAAATGCCGTTTCATTTATTATTACGTGATATTCCGTTCCCCGGTTTCTTCTCCGGCTACTGATTCCAAGTTTGCGAAGTGCACGCCCGAAGTACGCGACTTTGCTGATGGCTAATCGGTCTTTGGTCTTTTTTGGAGAAAAGAAAGAATTTCCATCGGTGTCATCCACGTTCCTTCGTCTTCTGTTTGTGCCGCCTGGAAGTGGCAGAGGAAGAGCTGTTCCAACGGTGTAGGTTGTTCAAACTCCCGGTTGGTCTGTTTCAAGATGGCTTCGTCGGAATCGTCCAGCCAGTAGCGTTCACCTTTGCTATGGCATCCATGGCTTGTGCGTAGAGTTGCCGGTAGTTGATGGTGACATTGGTATGGATGGGGCCGGTGACTTCGATACAGATGAAACGGCGGCTGCCGCTGGGGTCTGTCAGCAAAAGTCTTTTTTGATTGCTGGGCGGTTCCATAAGGAAGGTTGGCTAGGGGTTTTTGCAACAGATGTTTCAGGAAATGGCTGATCTGGTCGAACTCGTCGATGTTGATCAGAAAAGAAACGCAGGTTCGGCATCCGGGTTTTTGCAACAGATGTTTCAGGAAACGCAGTTGCTGGTGACGCTGAATGCGATGTTGGCAAAACGTAGATTTCCGATGAAGTGTATGGAGTCCCGTTGGCGGAATTCCAATTCTCCCAGCACGGTGTTCCAGCGGAACTCATAGCGTCTGTTCATGAATTCTTCCAGGCGGAAGGCGGTGATTTGGTCGCGGGTCATGCTGCTGCGGGTGCCGAAGCCTTTGCATTCGCGGTAGAGGTTGTGCAGGGTCATGCGCACCAGTTGTTCATCCGCTTCGCGGTAGTAGTGCATCATGACTTGACGTACTGCCTCTTCTTCGGGAATGCCGGCTTTGTAGCAATGCCCGGCAAGCAGGTAGAGCAGGGGGCGAAGGTCATCGCCCCGTTTCCAGTTTTCCAGCTCTTCGAAGGTACGGTTCAGGGCGGCTTCGAAGAGGATGGAGAAGGTTTGGGAGGCCGGATAGCCGGGGGCAATGCGCATCAGCGGGTTTGCTTCGGTCTGTTTCCGTTGGCCGAAGGTGGGCTCGTCGGGCACGGACAAAGGCTGTTCCAGACAGAAAGGGACGGCAGACGGATTGTAATAGGGACGGTCATCGAGCGTCATGCGGCAGCTTTGCTCCACGGCAGGTTCTTTCAGTGTGACGGGGTAGGGGAGCAGGGGCTGGTAACAGTTTACGGCGAGCCGGTAGGCAGCGGTATGAAACAGCCTGATTTTTTCTTCCTGCCTGGGGCGCGAACCGTCGGGGGTGGCAAACAGTACCCATATTTTTACGCTTCGTCCGCTGCTTCCGCAAAAGGCGGCAAGAGACGGATGTACTGGCGGTACTCGATGCTTTGTCGCATTTTGTGGGACGCGAGCTGGGGGAGGGCAGGCAGGTACATTTGGACGGCATCGGTTACTTTGTTCCCACGCTGACCTGCACGGAACCGGTGACACTGGAGACAAAGCGGAAAAGTACTAAGGTGAAGTTGAAAAACATCACTTTCAGACCGGACAAGGCGCTGCGCAGTGAGATAGGAGTATTGAAGGTAAAGCCGCTGAAATTGCGGAATCTCACGAAAAAGAGGCTGACGGATGATGAGGTGAAGCAAAAAGTGGTGAACTATCTACGTAAGAATGAGTTCATCACCCGCAGTGTTGTACAGTCGATTTGCGGCATGACCCGCACGACTGCGACGCGGCAGATTCGTCGTCTTTGTGAGGAGAATGTGTTGGTGAACAAAGGGTTGCAGAAACAGCCGATTTATTTTTTGAAGGAAAAAGAGTAGGTTGATGCGTATAGGGCTTGCATGGATTGCGTCATGTAAGCAAAATCTGCCTGCATGCTTGCATGAGGTCTGCTTGCATGGCGCAATCTGTTGTAAATTAGTGCGCTATGTCATTTCATGCAAGCATGTAAGTAAAACATGCGATAAAACTGCAGTTGTAGATTAGGAATACCTATAATCGGCAGACGAGAAATTAAAGAATGAAAACAACGCGGCAGAAGGATAGTTTTTATTATTTTTGCAATCAATTCTCAATAGTTATTTAAAAAATATGGCAAAGAAAAATTCAACAGCTAAAGATACGGAGCTGTCACTCTCGTTTTTTGGGAAAGTGGCAGCGTTATTTAGAAGTGAAACTGTTCATTTCGTTATCGGCTTGGTACTGGTAATCTTTTCGGTTTATTTGTTGCTCGCCTTTTCGTCGTTCTTTTTCACGGGAGCGGCAGACCAGAGCATCATTGACGGAGGCAGTGCGCAGGAGCTGATTTCCACCAATAATGGGGTGAAGAACTACGCCGGTAGCCGCGGTGCGCAGTTGGCCAGCTATCTGATAAATGATTGTTTCGGCGTATCGTCTTTCCTGATTCTCGTGTTCCTGGCTGTGGCGGGATTGAAGCTGATGCGGGTGCGTGTGGTGCGCTTGTGGAAGTGGTTCATCGGCTGTTCGTTGATGCTGGTGTGGTTCTCGGTATTCTTCGGGTTCGTGTTTGTGGACCAATATAAGGACTCTTTCCTCTATCTGGGCGGCATGCACGGATATAATGTCAGCAACTGGCTGGTATCTCAAGTGGGTGTGCCGGGAGTATGGCTGCTATTGTTGGTAACTGCCATCTGCTTCCTCATCTATCTGAGTGCACGGACTGTCATCTGGTTGCGCAGATTGTTTAGTCTCAGCTTCTTGAAGCGTAAGGAGAAGGCGGAAAGTGTGCAGGGTGAAACGCCGGAAGAGTTCAAGACCTCTTGGGGTGCAAAGGAAAAGACTACTGCTCCGACACCGGAAGCTGCGGAGCCGGAAAAGGTTCTTGAAAAGGAGGAGGAGGTTGCCACAGAGGAAGAAGAGGACGAACCGCTGAATGAAATCACCCTTGACTTGGGTGGAAGTGATGGAAAGGTAAAGCCAGCCAAGTCTGCGGATGAGGATGTTACCATGACTTTTGAGACTCCTGCACCGGAGCCGGTACCCCCTTTTCGGGAACAGCCGGTAGAGAAGGAGCCGGCATTCCAGGTTGAAAAGGCCGAAGAGGAGGAGTATGTGGGAACGGAGAAGGAGCCGTACAATCCCCGTCTGGATTTGGAAAACTATCATTACCCCACAATAGACTTGATGAAGCATTACGATGACAATGGTCCGACCATTGACATGGTAGAGCAGAACGCGAACAAGGATAAGATTATCAATACTCTGCGTAGTTTCGGTATAGAAATCAGTACCATTAAGGCGACGGTAGGTCCTACGGTGACACTGTATGAAATCACTCCCGAGCAGGGCGTCCGCATTTCGAAGATACGCGGTCTGGAAGATGATATTGCCCTCAGCCTTTCGGCGCTCGGCATCCGTATCATCGCTCCCATTCCAGGAAAGGGTACGATTGGTATCGAAGTGCCCAACTCCAATCCGAAGATTGTATCCGGTCAGAGCATTATCGGCAGCAAGAAGTTCCAGGAGTCTACTTACGACTTGCCCATCGCACTGGGTAAGACGATTACGAATGAAGTGTTTATGGTGGATTTGTGCAAGATGCCGCACGTGCTCGTTGCCGGTGCTACCGGTCAGGGTAAGTCCGTGGGGTTGAATGCCATCATCACTTCCTTATTATATAAGAAGCATCCGGCAGAGCTGAAGTTTGTGCTGGTAGACCCCAAAAAAGTAGAATTCAGCATCTACTCCGTGATTGAGCATCACTTCCTCGCGAAATTACCCGACGGGGAAGATGCCATCATTACGGACGTCACGAAGGTGGTGCAGACTTTGAACTCCATCTGTGTGGAGATGGATACTCGCTATGACTTGCTGAAAGCTGCCCATGTGCGCAATATCAAGGAGTATAACGAGAAGTTCATCAACCGTCGTCTGAATCCGGAAAAGGGGCATAAGTTCATGCCTTACATCGTAGTCGTTATCGACGAGTTCGGTGACTTGATTATGACAGCCGGTAAGGATGTGGAACTGCCCATCGCACGTATCGCCCAGTTGGCGCGTGCCGTGGGTATACATATGATTATCGCTACACAGCGACCGACAACAAACATCATTACGGGTACGATTAAGGCCAACTTCCCGGCGCGTATCGCCTTCCGTGTATCGGCAATGGTCGATTCGCGTACCATCCTCGACCGTCCGGGAGCCAACCAGCTGATAGGCCGCGGTGATATGTTATTCCTACAGGGAGCTGACCCGGTGCGTGTGCAGTGTGCCTTTATTGATACGCCCGAAGTGGCGGAGATTACGAAGTTTATCGCCCGCCAGCAGAGTTACCCCACTGCTTTCTATCTGCCCGAATATGTGGATGAAAATGCAGGAGGTGATTTGGGGGATGTGGATATGGGACGTCTCGATCCTTTGTTCGAGGATGCAGCCCGTCTCGTTGTTATTCACCAGCAGGGTTCCACATCGCTCATTCAGCGTAAGTTTGCCATCGGTTATAATCGTGCCGGCCGCATCATGGACCAGTTGGAGAAAGCGGGGATTGTGGGACCGGCGCAAGGTAGTAAGGCGCGTGAGGTGTTCTGTATAGATGAGAGCGACCTGGAAATGCGGTTAAACAATTTGCAATAAGGAATGGTTATTTATAGAATGATGAAACTTGATAAGCTTTTACTTGGTGTGCTATTGCTGTTGTTTGCTGTGCCGATGTCGGCACAACAACCGGATGCCAAGAATATATTGGAGCGTACAGCCGAAGCCTTTCGGAAAGCGGGAGGGGTGAAACTGGCGTTTACCGTGAACGAACAACAAGGCTCTTATGCGGGAGTTCTCTATCTGGAAGGTGAGAAGTTTGTGGTTGAGACCGAGGGAATGAAGACTTGGTTTGACGGACATACGCAGTGGAGCTATGTGGCTTCGGCAGATGAGGTGAATGTATCGGAACCTACGCAGGAGGAATTGCAGACTCTTAATCCGTATGCTTGGTTGTCCCTCTACAAGCAGGGATACAGATTGAAGTTGAGCAGTGTCGGTGGTAAGCAAGACAAGTCTGTTTATTACATCACCATGACTGCTGCCGACAAGAGAAAAGACCCTGAAAGTGTCTATCTGTTTGTGACAAAGGATACGTATCGTCTGCATCAAGTGGACTTGGCACCACGGGGGAGTAAGTATATGACTACTATCCTTATTGATAGCTACCAGACAGGACAATCCTATCCGGATAGTTTTTTTGTCTTTGACAAAAAAGCCTATCCCACAGCTGAAGTCATCGACATGCGCTAAATAGTAAATTGTAAATAGTCAAATAGTAAATAATATAATGATGGAAACAGAAAAAGTAAAATGTCTGATTATCGGTTCGGGTCCTGCCGGCTATACTGCCGCTATTTATGCAGGCCGTGCCAATCTTTCACCGGTACTTTATGCAGGATTGCAGCCCGGTGGCCAGTTGACAACCACTACTGATATGGAGAATTTCCCGGTTATCCCCAAGGTATCGGAGGTCCGGAATTAATGGAAGACCTGCGGAAGCAAGCCGAACGTTTTGGCGCAGATTTGCGTTATGGAGTTGCTACCGCAGCCAATCTTGCTGAAGCACCTTACAAGATTACGATTGATGACGAAAAGATGATTGAGGCTGAAACGCTGATTATTGCTACAGGTGCCGCTGCGAAGTATCTGGGGCTGGAGGATGAAAAAAATATGCGGGAATGGGTGTCAGCGCTTGTGCCACTTGTGACGGTTTCTTCTACCAAGAAAAGAAAACGGTAGCTGTTGTAGGGGTGGAGATACTGCCTGCGAGGAAGCTGTTTACCTTGCCGGACTGGCTGCCAAGGTTTATCTGATTGTCCGCAAACCTTATCTTCGCGCTTCCAAGATTATGCAGAAGCGTGTGATGAAGCATATTCAGTACACCTTCTTGGGTGGCACGGGTGTTGATATTTACATCAAAGAAGTTGAGGCAAGGTTTTACGCCCATTGCTTCCAGACGTTGGAAGTCTTCAACCATGCGGTTGCAGAATGAAGTAAAATTCTTTTTCTTCATCGGAGTCCAGCCGGTTTCGGATATAGCGATCAGGCGTGGGAAGATTTGATAATCACGGTTATCCTCAGTTGGCATATATTCTGCCCAGCAATTGGCCTGTACGCCTATGATGTGTTGTTTTACCAAACTGTCTGCATCAGCCGGTACAGGATTATAGCTGTATGTCTTTTTCAGTGTGTTGTATCCACCGATAGTAACAGGGGCTATTTCCGGTTCTTCCTGGTAATGGTCAAGGTAAGCGTAAGGATTAGGAGTCATAATAGCATCATGTCCGGCTTTGGCTGCGGTCATTCCGCCTTCCACACCACGCCATGACATCACTGTGGCGTTGGGGGCAAGCCCTCCTTCCAGTATTTCATCCCAACCGATGATATTACGTCCTTTGCTGTTCAGGTATTTTTCCACACGGCTTACGATATAACTTTGTAATTTCTCTTCTTTCGTATGCTTTCTTCCGTCTACGGGATTGGGAGTGATGTCATTTTCCAATCCCAGTTCACGTATCAGTTTTTGACAATGTTCACATTGTTCCCAAGCTGTTTTAGGACATTCATCACCACCTATATGTATATAAGAACTTGGGAATAATTCCACCACTTCGTCCATGACTCCTTCCATAAATTGAAAGAAAGTGTCGGTAGGGCAGAATACCTGGTCAAACACACCCCATAGTTTGCAAACTTCGTAGGTGCTGTCCGGAGTACAGGACAATTCAGGGTAGGAAGCGATAGCGGCCAAGGCATGTCCAGGTAACTCTATCTCCGGAATGACAGTGATATATTTGCTTTGAGCGTATGCAACGACTTCTTTTATTTCGTCTTGTGTGTAAAAACCTCCGTGGGGCTTGCCGTCATATTTGAATGGGTAATGGGTATAGAAATAATCCACCATGGTTTCTGAACGTTGAGAGCCGATCTCAGTCAGTTTGGGGTATTTTTTGATTTCAATTCTCCAGCCTTGGTCGTCTGTAAGAGGCTTCTACCACCGACTCCGTCTTTATAGATTTTGACCTTTCCACTCAGCAGACACATCAAATGCGTAGGTGTCTCGCCTTCGCAATGGATGACTTCGTTTTTTTTGTAGTTCTGGAGTGTGAAGTGGTTGGCGAGGAATTCCCGCTGTTCGTCATTCAAGGGAGACCATATATCTGCAATCAACTCCGGAACATTAATATCAGACAAGTTTACTTTTACCATAACTGCTGCAAAACTGTGTTATACAGCACAAATGTAAAAAGAAAAAATTAAATATTGCACAAATATGACAAAAAGATGTCGTAGGGGGGAGATAAAGGAAAATCTATATATTTACGATTAGACGATTTACGATTGAAGTTTGTATTGTTAAACAACTGCTCATTAGCAGGTGGGTTTATGATTGTATGAGTAACTCCAACCGTAAACCGTCAAATCGTAAATCGTAGTAACTTAATTGTTTATCGTAGTATCTCTATCCCCCTCCCTGCGGGGGAGGGGCTAGGGAGAGGCCTACTTTGTAAACAGCAGCTCCCTATATTTCGGAAGCGGCCAGATTTCATCATCAATTTCCATCTCAAGGTGGTCGATGTGGTCACGGATACTTTCCAGATAAGGGCGTACGGTTTCTTCGTAAGCGAAAGCCTTGTCTTTGTAGTTATCCATGTGGTTGGCTACTTTGCGGGCTTCGGTCATTTCGCGTACTTGTACCTTGATGGCTGTTACGCGCTTGGAAATTTCGCGTACAAGCTCTTTCCGGTCGGCACTGAGGACTTCGTATTCTTCGGGAGAGAAGGTCTCGCGCAGGCCACGGAGATTTTCCAGCAGACGGTTTTGGTAGATAACGGCAGTCGGTACGATGTGGTTGATGGCAAGGTCGCCCAGCACACGGCTTTCTATCTGTACCTTCATGGTGTATTTCTCCAGTTCTACTTCCAGGCGGCAGGCAAGCTCCGTTTCGTTGAAGATACGTTCGCCGATGAGTACGGAACGGGACTGGTTATCCATGTAGTGCATCAAGGCCTCGGGAACGTGGCAGATGTTGGTCAGCCCACGGCGTGCAGCTTCCTGCTTCCATTGTTCGGAGTAGCCGTCACCCTCAAAGCGGATAGGCTCGGAGGCGATGATGGTCTCTTTCATAATGCGGAAGATGGCTTCATCCTTGCCGACCCCTTCTTCCATCAGTTTGTCGATGGATACTTTGAACTCGTTCAGCTGATTGGCCATAGCCGCATTGATGGCAATCATGGCGGCAGCGCAGTTGGCAGATGAACCTGCGGCACGGAACTCAAAGCGGTTGCCGGTAAAGGCGAATGGAGAAGTACGGTTACGGTCGGTGGTATCCAGTAATATTTCGGGAATACGTCCGATGCCTAATTTCAGTGTTGTCTTTTCTTCCGATGTCATCTTGCTGCTGCTTATCTGGCGGGCTATCTCGTCGAGGATGGAAGACAGCTGTTTGCCCAGGAAGATGGACAGAATGGCGGGAGGCGCTTCATTGGCTCCCAGACGGTGGCTGTTTCCGGCACTCATGATGGAGGCGCGCAGCAAGTTCTGGTTTTTGTATACCATCATCAGTACGTTTACCAGGAAGGTAAGGAACAGCATGTTTCCTTTCGGATTCTTGCCCGGTGCAAACAAATTGATACCCGTATCGGTGCAAAGCGACCAGTTGTTGTGCTTGCCGGAGCCGTTCACGCCGTTGTAGGGTTTTTCGTGAAGCAGTACGGCGAAGTGATGCTTGCGTGCGATGCGTTTCATCAGATCCATCACAAGCTGGTTGTGGTCGTTGGCAAGGTTGGCATTCTCAAAGATAGGCGCCAGCTCAAACTGGTTGGGAGCTACTTCGTTATGGCGGGTCTTGACCGGGATACCCAGTTTGTGACATTCGATTTCCAGTTCTTTCATAAAAGCTGTGACACGTGGGGGGGATGGAGCCGAAATAGTGGTCCTCCAGCTGCTGGTCTTTGGCCGAGGAGTGTCCCATCAGGGTACGTCCGGTCAGACAAAGGTCCGGGCGGGCATTGTACAGTGCCGAGTCGACGAGGAAATATTCTTGTTCCCAGCCTAAATTGGTATAAACGCGTGTGATATTCTTGTCGAACAACTGGCATACGTCTGTCGCTGCTTTGTCTACGGCTGCCAAGGCTTTGAGCAATGGAGTCTTGTAGTCGAGCGCTTCGCCGGTATAAGAGATGAAGATAGTGGGGATGCAAAGTGTGGTATCTACCACAAAGGCAGGTGAGGAAACATCCCAAGCAGTATATCCTCGTGCTTCGAATGTGTTTCTGATACCCCCGTTGGGGAAAGAGGATGCATCCGGTTCCTGCTGGATGAGCAGTTTGCCGGAAAAACGTTCAATCACTTCCGTTCCTTCTCCGAATTCGATGAAGCCGTCATGTTTCTCGGCTGTTCCGTCCGTCAGAGGCTGGAACCAGTGCGTGTAGTGGGTGACGTTGAGGGACTTTGCCCAACTTTTCATGCCGTTGGCAATCAGGTCTGCCATTTCGCGGTTGATGGGAGTGCCTTTTTCAATGGCGTCGGTTACGGCTTTGTAGGCTTCACGGGGCAGGTATTCCTGCATTTTCTTACGGTCGAAGACATGGCTGCCGTAGTAGTCGGACAGTTTGTTTGAAGGGGTGGTCACTTCAAGAGGTTGCCGATTGGCAAGTTCTTGCAAAGCAAAAAATCGCATTTTTGACATATAAGTCTCTCCTTTTATTGGTTGTTGGGCGCAAAAATACATGTTTTTTCTGAACTACCCCCTCTTTTTTAGGGGGTATTCTCGAAAATATTAGTGTTTTTTGAGAATAGACCCCCTGAAAAAGCCTGCTTGTTATGGAAAAACGACCCAAAGCTTGCGTTTGTTACATGCCATGATTAGTAATCTTTCCGCATCACGATTAGTAATCTTAGTGCGTCGTGATTAGTAATTTTCATGTGTCACAATTACGAATCATTCTGTACATGACACTTGTGGCACCCTTTTTATAACAATTAATATAGGTTCGTATTTATCTCGCACAAACTATGTGTGCTTGTGTATTATTGTCTCGCGCGCGTAACATATATTTTATAATAAAGGGTGTCACAAGTGTCATCCCCACTTCTTTATGGAACATGTTTTTGCATTACACAAATTCTTCCGTATATTTGTCCCGATTCTATAAGGAGAAATTGCGGTTGAAACGTTTGTTGTTTATATGGATTTGGATTTGCTTCTTGTTTTCTTTTGTACAGAAGGCAGGGGCAGAGCGTGTATCTTATCCGGTTGACAAACATGTGAGTTCGGCAGACTCCATCATGGAGAAAGTCATCTTCTTTGCCCCCCTTTATGAACGTATTATTGAAAGTTACAAGGCTGAGCTTTACATAAAGGGCTGGGTGAATATCCGTAAGAAGAATCATATTCTCCGCTACATCCCTTCCATGTTCCGGCCCAAGAAAGGGGTGCGGGAATATATGATGGAAACTTATAGCGATTTGCATTTTACTGCTCCCGACATCTATGACCAGAAGGTAAAGGCAAGTGTCGGTACTGCTTCCGAGTTTTGGGAAATGGACGGACGGCTGCCGGAATATTTTCACATCAACATCTATTCTTCTACCTTATTATATGACAAACTACTCTCTCCTTTAGCACCCAATGCCAAAAAATATTATACCTATCGGATTGATACGGTGATGGGGGAACGGCATGCCCTTCAGTATAAAATCCGTTTTATGCCAAAAAGCAAAAGCTTTCAGCTGGTGGGCGGTTATCTGATTGTGAGTGATAACGTGTGGAGTGTACGCGAGATGCGTTTTTCCGGACGTAATGAGATGGTGCGGTTCAATAATCTGGTGAAGATGGGTAATGTGGGCGATTCGGACGAATTTCTTCCGTTGCAGTATGATGTGGATGCAACGTTTCGTTTTTTGGGAAATGTGGTAGATGGCACTTATGAAGCTGTACTCGATTATAAGAACATCATTCAGAAAACTTCTGGCAGTGATATACGGAGGTCGGTGAAGAAAAGTAAATATGACTTGTCCGATTCATACACGTTGCGTACTGATACGAATGCTTATCTACGTGATACTGCTTACTTTAAAACTTTGCGTCCCATTCCTTTGACTCCGCATGAGGAGACACTGTATCAGGATTTCTTCTTGCGTCGGGATACGCTCGCCCGGAAAAAGAAACCGGTGAATAAGAACTTGGAGTTTTGGGGGCAGATTGGAGATGCATTGATCAGTCGCTATACGGTAGACCTTGATAAATTGGGGAGTGTGCGCTGTTCACCACTAATCAATCCTTTTCTTTTGAGCTATAGCGGCAAGCATGGAATTTCGTATCGGCAGGAGTTCAAGTACAACCGTATTTTTACCGGTGATCGCCTGCTGCGCATCGTTCCCCGGATAGGTTATAATTTTAAGGAAAAAGAGTCTTACTGGAGGGTGAGGTCCGATTTTGATTATTGGCCCCGTAAGCGTGCAGCATTGCATCTGGAGTTTGGTAACGGTAACCGGATTTACAGCAGTGATGTGCTGGACGACCTGAAAGCCATCCCCGACAGTATTTTTGACTTCAACCAGATACACTTGGATTATTTCAAGGATTTGTATCTGAATCTGCGTCATAGCTGGAGTTTTGTACCCAAGTTTTTTTTGACTTGCAGTTGTGGGATAATCTGAAATATCACTTTAGTTACAGTGCTGATATGGGTTTTTGGGGATATGACAAGGCCACAACTTCCCGTTTCTATCTTTCAGGCAATAATAATGCTTCACATACCAGTGTGGAAGCCAATAAGGAGCAGAATGTTACATGGCAGTTAGAAAATACTTTGACTTATGATAAGACTATTGGTAAGCATACCTTTGGTGTGGTATTGGGACAGTCTGCTTTAAAATACAAGGGTGATTATTTGAAGGGTAATCGTTGGAATCTGGTTAATCCTGATAAACCTTCCATTGACTATGCTACGGGAAATATCGAATATACTTATAAGACAGATGGAGATGGTAATTATATATTGATAAAGATGGAAATAAAATCATATCCACTACTACTGTTCAGTATGGTACATCAGGTGCTCCCCTGTGTGGAACACACTATGTCATCCCTCTTTGCCCGTTTCAGTTATAACTATGACGAACGTTATATGATTCAGGCTACGATACGTCGTGATGGTTCAAGCCGTTTTGGTCCTAACAATAAGTATGGTACATTTCCTTCTGTATCTGCAGGCTGGAATGTGATGAATGAGGCATTTATGGAAAATACACGTGAATGGCTTTCTAACTTAAAAAATTCGTGCTAGTTGGGGTAAGAATGGTAATGACAATATAGATGAGTTCGGGTATACCTCACTTACGGCTATGGGTAATAATGTGCTTCTTGGTAGAGATGCCGTCAAGTATATCGGATCAAAGGCGCAGCGCCTGGCCAATCCTGATTTGAAGTGGGGAAGAAAGTGAACAGACTGACTTTGGTATCGACTTAGGTTTCTTTAACAACGCATTGACAGTCAGCGCCGATTATTATATCAAGAAGACCAATGGCATGATTATGGAGATGCCTATTCCGAGTTATGTAGGTGAAAGCAAACCTTGGTGGGAAACGTGGGTGACATGGAAAATAGCGGCTTTGAGTTTGAGATTAGCTACAAGTGGAATATTTCGGATGCTAAATTTGCTGTCAAGGGTAATGCCACTTATCTTAAAAAATACATTGAAGAACTTAGGTAATGACACTGGCTATATGGTTTTGATGGTATTCAAGATTGTCCGGTGGTGGTACGCGTGGGTCAAACGGACAGCCTTTTCCGTACTTCTTCGGCTATAAGACTGACGGATATTCAAAATATGGACGAGGTCCGTGCTTATGTCAATAAGGATGGGGCTATGATAATGCCGAATGCCGTTCCCGGTGATACGCGCTTTGTGGATGTGAACGGTGACGGAAGTATTTCGGCTGATGACCGTACCAATATCGGTAATGGTACGCCTGACTGGACTTATGGTTTAAACTTCAATGCCGACTGGAAAGGTTTCGACTTCAATATTTTCTTCCAGGGTGTAGCCGGTGCTGATATTTTTGATGCTACTTATCGTACCGATGTTGCTTCAGGTAACTATCCTTCCTGGATGCTAGGTCGCTGGACCGGTGAGGGAACTTCTAATAAGTATCCCCGTTTGGCAGTGGGTGATGCCACAAACTGGATGGTATCCGACCTTTATGTATGTGATGGTTCTTACCTTCGTCTCAAGAATATCACTTTGGGGGTATACATTACCTAAGGCTCTTACTCGTAAACTTACTATCGAACGTTTACGCTTTTTATGTGCAGGCTGAGAATCTGGTGACTTGGACAAAGTATTGGGGCTTTGATCCTGAAATCTCTTCCGGTCCTGATGGCATTAAATCTCTTGGTATCGATCGTGGTGTTTATCCACAGGCTCGTACCTTTACTGTAGGTGTAAACGTTTCTTTCTAATCTAAAAAATCAAGAAATATATGAAAACAAATAAGATATTAGCAATAGGCTTACTTTCTGTCGCCACGATGCTAACTGCCGGTTGTAGTGACAGTTTCCTTGAGGTGGAAAACCCCACAGGTGAACCTTTGGAAGATTATTATACTACGGATGCGCATATTCAGGAGGCACTGATTGCGGCTTATGATCCTATTCATTGGGCCGACTGGGGATTGGGACAGTATAATGCCCTGAATATTGATGCTGAAATCATGGGTGACAATTTCTGGGTAGGCGGTGCCACTAAGACGGATATGCAGAATTGGCATATGCTTTTCAATTATGAAGGTAATGAGAACAATACACTCAGTTCTCTTTTGGACAGTAGACTATTCGGGCGTTAAGCGTTGTAATGATTTGCTGAAGTATTTGGATTGGGCTACTGATGTTACACCAGAAAATCGCAATAGCTATGAGATGCAGGCGCGTTGTTTACGTGTGTTCTATTATAATATGCTGTGGCATTATTTCGGCAATGTTCCTTTCTATCTGGAGAATCTTTCCAAGCCTCCCTATACAGCTCCACAATACAAGGCCGACGATGTTTACAATGAACTGATTGTGGAATTGGAAGCTGTGATAGATTCGAAAGTGTTACCTTTGAAGTACTATAAGACTGCTAAAGGGGAAAATGATGACAGTCAGTTGGGACGCGTCACTCAGTCTATGGCTTATATGATGTATGCTGAAATGGTGATGTATCAGAACGATGAGGCTCGTTTTGCAAAAGCTCTTGGCTATATGAAAGAGATTATAGCAGACTCCAACTTTCAGTTGGTGACCGATTATGCTTCCATCTGGGACACAACCGGTGAGTGGTGTAATGAGTCTATTTGGGAAATCAATTACGAGCAGACTAACTCTGAACGTGGATGGGGAAGTCCGTTGGCTATTGGTGGTACTGTGCTTCCTACACTGATTTCACCCAATACATTTACTGCTGATCCAGATTGGACAGGTGAAGGCTGGGGATTTTTGCCAATGCGCCTCGAAACCTATGAAATGTTTAGCAGTACGGACAAACGTCGCGATGCTACTTGCTGGGATGTGCGTGGAACGGAGTATACCGCCCGCTATCAGGATACCCATATTTGGTTACGCAAGTACCGTCCGTATGACCGGAATTTTAAGAGTGCTCCATTCGACCAGAACTTGAATTACAATAATAATAACCGTTATTATCGCTATGCCGAAACGTTGCTTAATGCAGCTGAACTGTCTCTCCGCACCGGCGGCAGCGCAACCGGTGAAGCCAAGACGTGGCTGAATGCAGTCCGCACCCGTGCCGGACTGTCAGAACTCTCCACAGCTACCGTGGACGATATACTCACCGAGCGTCGTCTTGAGTTTGTGGGCGAAGGTAAACGTTATTTCGACTTGGTGCGTGCTGAGGGTATCAACGGGCTTCATCCAAGAATAAGGCTACTACGGCACTTATTCCCGATGAATATGGTTATCGCACTAATTCCTGGAATTCGAAGAAGAAATATATTCCTATCGCGCAGGGTGAGTTGGATTCCGATCGGCCTTGGTCCAGAACGATTATAAATAGTTTCCCATAACTTTATTAAAGAATAAACGATATGAAAAATATTTTTTTTAAATATATGGCAGGGGTGTTGATTGCAAAGTTTTGCAATGACTGCATGTTCGCCCGAAGATTTTACGGGTGCAAATGGAGATATCCCGCAAGCTTCAGATTATGCTGACAATTTTAAAGTGACTGTAGATCAGTCAACCAATTATGCGAATTTTGAATTTACTTCCGCTCCTGGAATTACTCGGTTTGGATTATTGATGGTGCAACTTATTCGTCGGCATTTAGCTTTTCAAAGTATTATCGTAAAAAAGGTACATATACTGTAGAATGCAAAGTGAAGAATGCTAATGGGTTCAGTGATGGTTCTGTTGTGAAAACTTTTTGTTGTAGAGAAAACAAAGATGACCGGTTTCGGTGGTTTCGTAGAAGATAGTAACTACAATCTTTTCAAGGGATTGAGCCCGAACAATCCCGGTAATAATGATAATCCAGCACATAATCCTGCATTTTGGTATGCTCCGGGATGGAATATGATAGATGCTCCTCGATGCGTTTTATCTAAGGGAGCTTATACCATTACTCTTCCTGAGGCTACTACTGATCAGTGGCAGGCACAGATGGCAATCAATACAGGGCTGTCTATTTCTGCTAGCAAGCATTATGATTTTTCTGTTATTCTCACATCTTCTACAGCGCATAAAAACGTGAAGGTGAAAATCTGTCAAGCTGATAATGATAATATTATTCTTATGGATAAGAACTTCGCTCTTGATGCGGGAGAGCCCAAAGCATTGTGGGGGCGGATCTTGAAATCTATAGCGCAGACCCTGAAAACATACCAGTAACTGACTTTAGTAATGTTAAGGTTGTATTCGATTTTGGTGGAAATGCGGCGAACACAGAAGTTAGCATTGAAAGTTTTTGTACTGAAAGATCATGCTAATGATGATGGAACTGAAATACCCAAAGAACTAGTTACTCCGTTTGATTATAATGATGCGGCTAATATTTGGAAAGCTGTGGATGAGAATTCTACTTTTACTCAGGAACTTTTTTGGTGATGATGGTTGGGGGCGATTGACTGTAATCCGGAAACACACACGAGGGTAGTAAGCATACAATAGTAGTTCCTGTATTGACATCTGCAGCTGAGATATGGCGTGCTCAATGGAAATTTCATACAGACCTTTCGGCTACAGTTGATGATACTGTGGACTTCTCGGTGAAGATTAATTCTACTGTCAAGTTACCCGGTATGATAGTCAAATTGACAAAAGATGGTGATGATGAAAATTTCTTCTTCGCTAACCAAGAAGTAATCCCCGCAGGAGATTTTTGTATTAAAATAGAAAATGCAAAGTTATCTAAAAGATGAAGATGGTCCGAAAACTGATGCTCGTCTTTGGTTTGGCGGGGCTCCTGAAGGGTGCTGTAATTACTATAAGTGAAATCACGGTCATTAAAAATAGGGCTGAATGGCCTGTTTGATAAATTGTTTACTGAAACTTGGGACTAGAATATATTCCTTATAAATGGAAGGGAAGGACGTGATCTTATGAATATTGAGATTTCATTCTACCCCTTCTTTACAGAAAACAGTTCATAGGTCATTCCATTCGACAACTGGATATTATCGAACTAAATATGTTGATAATGAAATATAACTATGTTTTATCTTTGTTGTTTATAGTGTTAATCGCTTGCGGAAATAGCGATGATGAATTGGATCCATTATCTGATAATGTAACATTGACATGCTCTCCTGAAAAGCTAGAAGCTGTTGCTATAGAAGCTATTTATACGCTAAATATTACTTGTAGCGGCGTTGAATGGACAGCTTTTGCCAGTGATGATTGTACCTCTTGGGTGAAAGTAAAAGTGCTGGATTCTTCTTTGGATAAAGGGAAAGTCGCCGTTACTGTGAATGTAAATTCGAGAACAACTGATCGCAACGGTTCTGTAATCATTAAATCCGGAGCAAAGCGTGTTGTGGTACCTGTGACGCAAGGAACCCCTAATGTCTGTTTCGAAGCGTGAGATATATTCCAATTCTCGTGGCGAGAACTTCCTATTGTCCGTTGTAGCTACGGGTGACTGGAGTGTGACGTCTAACGATAGTTGGCTAAAGGCCGAAAAGAAAGATGGCAAGACAGTAAGTGTTACGACAGACCCTAATGAGAATAAAACTTCCGGAAGGGAACTTTGGATATTGTTTCGGGTGCGGAGAAGATTACGGTGAGCATCACTCAAGAGTCGACTGAAGACCGTGAGATAAACACTCCCGAAGGATATCGCCTGGTTTGGCACGACGAGTTTAATGAAGGTAGCACTCTTGGCACCGATTGGACACACGAAGTGCAAAAGCCTGGTTGGGTGAATAATGAACTTCAGGAATATGTGAATGGTTCAGCAAATGGTAAGCATGTGACGGAATTAGTAGATGGTAAATTAAATATCAACTGCTTTAAAGGGTCTGATGGTAAGATATATTCGGGACGTGTGTATGCTAAAGTAAATACTGGATGGCTTTATGGCTATTTTGAGGCTCCAACATAGAGGATATGAGCGGATTGATAAAGAAAGGTGAAGTCGGGTCCATCTTGAATGAAGTAGATCCGGTGCGTGTCAATGCCTTGCAGCGTGTGGCAATGGAGGAGTCCCGCTTGGGCATCCCCTTGCTGATGGCGCGTGATGTGATCCACGGTTTCAAGACCATATTCCCTATTCCCTTGGGACAAGCGGCATCTTTCAACCCGCAGGTGGCTAAGGATGGTGCACGGGTAGCGGCTGTGGAGGCTTCTGCTGTGGGTATCCGCTGGACATTTGCACCGATGATAGATGTGGCTCGCGATCCCCGTTGGGGGCGTATGGCCGAAGGATGTGGCGAAGATACTTATTTGACTTCGGTGATGGGTGTTGCTATGGTCGAAGGTTTCCAGGGAGATTCGCTGAACAGTCCGACTTCCATAGCCGCATGTCCTAAACATTTTGTAGGTTATGGTGCTGCCGAGGGCGGGCGTGATTATAATTCCACTTTCATTCCGGAGCGTCGTTTGAGGGATGTATACCTTCCTCCTTTTGAAGCTGTAGCCAAGGCAGGAGCAGCTACTTTCATGACTTCGTTCAATGACAATGACGGAGCACCGTCTACCGGAAACACTTTTATTTTGAAAGATGTGCTTCGTGGTGAATGGGGATTTGATGGAATAGTAGTGTCAGACTGGGCTTCGGTAGCCGAAATGATGGCACATGGCTTTGCTGCCGATTCTAAAGAGGCAGCAATGAAGGCGGTGAATGCTGGTGTGGATATGGAGATGGTCAGCTATACGTTTGTCAAGGAATTGCCGGAATTGATAAAAGAAGGTAAGGTCAAGAAGTCTGCTATAGACGATGCCGTGCGGAATATTCTGCGTATCAAATTCCGGTTGGGACTGTTTGATAATCCTTATGTGGATGAGAAACGGATAGAGGAACTTTATGCTCCTTCTCATCTGGAGGCTGCCAAGCAAGCTGCTGTGGAATCGGCCATCTTGTTGAAGAACGAAAAGGAGACATTGCCTTTGCAATCTTCGGTAAAGACGGTTGCTGTGGTAGGTCCGATGGCAAATGCACCTTATGACCAATTGGGTACCTGGATATTTGATGGTGACAAGACAAAAACCGTGACACCGTTGAAGGCTATCAAGGAACTGGTGGGGGACAAAGTGCAGGTGATATACGAGCCGGGTCTGACTTATAGCCGTGACAAGAATATGGCAGGTGTTGCCAAAGCCGCTGCTGCCGCTGCACGTGCTGATGTTATTTTGGCGTTTGTAGGCGAAGAGGCTATTCTTTCAGGAGAGGCGCATTGCCTGGCCGACCTGAACCTGCAAGGTGCGCAAAGCGAACTGATTGCCGCTTTGGCGAAAACAGGAAAACCGGTGGTTACTGTCGTAATGGCAGGGCGTCCGTTGACCATAGGAAAGGAAGTCGAACTCTCGTCAGCTGTACTTTATTCGTTCCATCCCGGAACCATGGGAGGACCGGCATTGGCCGACTTGCTGTGGGGTAAGGCTGTGCCAAGTGGCAAGACTCCGGTGACTTTCCCGAAGATGGTAGGACAGATACCGGTTTATTATGCTCATAACAGTTCCGGACGTCCGGCTACGCGGAATGAGGTTTTGCTGAATGACATTCCGTTGGAAGCGGGGCAGACTTCGTTGGGATGTACTTCTTTCTATATGGATGCAGGTTTCGATCCGCTGTATCCGTTTGGCTACGGTCTGTCGTATACGACGTTCAAATATGATAATGTGAAACTCTCGTCTGCCAATCTGAAGAAGGAAGATGTGCTGACTGTGACTTTCGACCTTGAGAATACCGGAAAGTATGAAGGTACCGAGGTAGCCCAGCTTTACGTGCAGGACAAGTTTGCTTCGGTGACCCGTCCGGTGAAAGAGCTGAAACGCTTTGCTCGCGTCACATTGAAGCCGGGTGAGAAGAAAAATGTATCGTTTGAACTTCCGATAAGTGAACTTGCTTTCTGGAATATAGATATGGTGAAGACGGTGGAAGCCGGAGACTTTGCTCTTTGGGTGGCACCGGATAGCCAAAGTGGAGAAGAAGTTTTCTTTAAGGTAGTAGATTGATTGTTGATTTAAGGTTAAAAAGAGAAGGGGCGGACCGTGACGGTTCGCCCCTTCTGCTTTCTTCTTTATAAGCCCCGCCTTCCGGCAAATAACTCATCACTTATTACTTATAACTTTCTTATATCCATACACCGCATTGTTTCCCAACTCTTCTTCGATGCGAAGCAGTTGGTTGTACTTTGCCATACGGTCTGAGCGGCTCAGCGAACCGGTCTTGATTTGTCCGCTGTTGGTAGCTACGGCTATGTCTGCGATAGTCGCATCTTCCGTTTCACCGGAACGATGGGAAGTTACGGTAGTATATCCGTGGCGGTGTGCCATTTCGATGGCATTCAGTGTTTCGGTCAGCGAACCTATCTGGTTTACTTTAATCAATATGGAGTTGGCACAGCCTTTTTCGATGCCCATTGCAAGGAAGTCTACATTGGTGACGAACAAATCGTCTCCTACCAACTGGCAACGGTTGCCGATACGGTCGGTCAGTTTTTTCCAGCCGTCCCAGTCGTTCTCGCTCATGCCGTCTTCGATAGAGTCGATGGGATACTTGTTGATTAACTCTTCCAGATAGTCAATCTGTTCGTCGGCAGTACGTTTCTTGCCTTTTTCACCTTCGAATTTGGTATAATCGTAGATGCCATCATGGTAGAACTCGGAAGAAGCGCAGTCCATGGCAATCATTACATCTTTGCCCGGTTCGTATCCGGCAGCCTTGATGGCGGCAATGATGGAGTTCAAGGCATCTTCTGTACCCTCCAGATTAGGAGCAAAACCTCCTTCATCGCCTACTGCTGTGCTGAGGCCACGGTCTTTCAGGACTTTCTTTAGTGCGTGGAACACTTCGGCACCCATACGCAAACCTTCGCGGAAGGAAGTGGCACCTACGGGGCGTATCATGAATTCCTGGAAAGCAATGGGAGCGTCACTATGCGAACCGCCGTTGATGATGTTCATCATCGGTACAGGCATCACATAGGTATTTGTACCACCGATATATCGGTAGAGTGGGATGTCAAGGTAAGCGGCGGCAGCCTTGGCTACAGCAAGAGATACGCCGAGGATGGCATTGGCACCCAGATTGGCTTTCGTTTTGGTTCCGTCCAGTGCAAGCATGGCATGGTCGATACCCATCTGGTTGAGGGCGGACATACCGATGAGCTTGGGAGCAATGATATTATTGATATTGTCCACGGCTTTCAGGACACCTTTGCCTCCGTAACGTTTTTTGTCACCGTCACGCAGTTCCAATGCTTCGTGTTCTCCCGTGGATGCTCCTGACGGGACAGATGCACGGCCTATGAAGCCGGATTCCGATACGCAGGAATATGACTACACAGAATCCAAACTTTCTGAAATCCGCGGGCTGATGAAAGGGGCCATTACGCCTAACTCTTCGCAAACCCCGTTTTCGCCCACCGGTGTTCAGACTTCTTTGCAGATGAAGACTGCTGATGGTTTGTACATCAACTTGCACGAAGCTGCTTTGGTGGATTACTCTTGCATGCACTTGAATCTGGATGATAAGAATTTTGTTTTTGAATCTTGGCTTACTCCCGATGCAGTAGGCGATAAAGGTTATCTGCAAGCTCCCTGCACGTCACCGTGGCGTACGGTTATCGTAAGCGACGATGCTCGTGACATCCTTGCCTCTAAAATCACGCTGAACTTGAACGAACCTTGTGCTTACGAGGACGTTGCCTGGATTAAGCCCGTGAAATACGTAGGTGTATGGTGGGAAATGATTGCAGGTAAGAGCACCTGGGCATATACAGACGACCTTCCCTCCATCAAACTGGGTGAAGTGGACTACTCCAAAATGAAGCCCAACGGCCGTCACGGTGCCACTAACGAAAATGTAAAAAAGTACATCGACTTCGCAGCCGAGCACGGTCTGGACCAAGTATTGGTAGAAGGCTGGAATGAAGGCTGGGAAGACTGGTTTGGCAAATCCAAGGATTATGTATTCGATTTTGTGACCCCTTATCCCGATTTCGACGTGAAGATGCTGAATGAATATGCCAAGAGCAAAGGCGTGAAGCTGATGATGCATCATGAGACATCCGGTTCGGTGCGCAACTACGAACGTCACATGGACAAGGCCTATCAGTTTATGGTGGATAATGGCTACAATGCCGTGAAGAGCGGATATGTAGGTAATATGATTCCCCGTGGTGAACATCATTATGGGCAATGGCTGAACAACCACTACCTCTATGCCGTGAAGAAGGCAGCCGACTACAAAATTTGCGTGAATGCGCACGAAGCTGTACGCCCTACCGGTTTGTGCCGTACTTATCCTAACTTGATTGGCAACGAATCTGCACGAGGAACTGAATATGAGGCATTCGGCGGTAGCAAACCGTTCCATACCACATTGCTTCCATTCAACCGCTTGATTGGCGGTCCGATGGATTACACACCGGGTATCTTCGATACCAAACTTGACTTTATGGGCGATTTGCCCCACGGACAAGTGCAGACTACACTTGCTAAGCAACTCGCTCTGTATGTAACTTTATACAGCCCGTTGCAGATGGCTGCCGACTTGGTTGAGAACTACGAAAAGCACATGGATGCTTTCCAATTCATCAAGGATGTGGCAGTAGACTGGGACGACAGCAAGTACATTGAAGCAGAACCGGGTGATTACATTACCGTGGCCCGTAAGGCAAAAGGAACCGGCAACTGGTTTGTTGGAGGTATTACAGACGAGAATGCACGTACAGCCAACTTTACGCTCGACTTCCTTGAACCGGGCAAGCAATACGTAGCCACTCTCTATGCCGACGGTAAAGATGCTGATTACAAGGACTTTTCCAGTCTTCAAAAGTGCCTGTTTGCACTTCCTGCGATAGGGAGTCTGAATTTAGGCCGTTGAACGTAGCAAATTCACCATCACGGATTTCGTTTTAACCGGAAGGAATTTTCATTCCCCGGTGTCCCCAAGAAATATCCAGACGAGAACAGTTAATCATTCATGAGCTCTCAATCTTCCATTTTGAATTTGAATATCATTGGTATGCTTTGCGTATCACCTATAGCCGGGAACTCGTTTGAAAGAGTTTTTGGACAAGAATAATATCGAAAACTTCATTCCTATGCGTTATGAATATGTAACGCGGAAGGAGCAACGTATTCGTAAACTCGTTCCTGCCATACATAATCTGGTTTTCATTTATTCCACTCGTAAGAAGATTGACGAAATTAAGGAGGAAAATGCTGTTCTTCTACCTCTTCGCTATATCATGGATCGTGAGACGAAGCAGCCGATTATCGTTCGGAAATCCAAATGCGCCATTTTATAGCCATCGCCGGTTCTTACGACCAACAAATAATTTACTTGCCGCCTACGGAATATTCCATGCAGAAAGGAGATCGTGTCCGCATCACCGGTGGGGTTTTCGAAGGGGTCGAACGTATATTTGTTCGTGCAAAAGGTGATCGTCGGTAGTTGTTTCTATTCAGGGGTTATGGTGACTACCACTTTTATTCATCCCTCTCTTATTGTTCCGATAACAGAAGAATAATTCATAATTCTGCACATTGTACTTTGTTACTTATACGCTTTGTAATTCATAATTTGTAATCTTAATTATATGAAGTCTCAAATCGATGCTTTGCGTCAACTCACGCATGAGCTTCTTTATCTTGGCATGGATGGTGAACCCATTTATGCGGATCGTTTTCGTCAACTAAATTCAGATGTTTATAATCAGGCGGAAGCCTTGTATCAGAAAAAGCTCGGAATGATGAAGAAGAAGCGACTCTTTGTGTTACTCTCTTGAAAGCTTATAGTGCTACGATTTATGATCGTGGCGATAAAGGAGGAAAAGTTCAAAATACTGCTTGGATCGTAGTTGGGAGGTTCTGAATAAAATATCTGATTCTTTGTTGAAATGCCAATTGTTGGTGGTTTGCTATGGAGACATCCGATGAGAGTTGGCGAAAGAAGCACGTGCGATTATGAATGGCTGGGGTGATTCTCTAACTGTTGAACAACAAGAACTTCTAAATGAATTTATTCCCCTAATATTTGTCCATAGTTTTATATGAAAATTCTTGTTACGGGGGCTGCTGGTTTCATTGGCTCGTATGTTTGTAAACGTCTACTTTCTCGTGGAGATGAGGTGGTAGGGCTTGATAATATCAACAGCTATTATGACGTCAATCTGAAGTATGGACGTTTGGGTACTTTAGGCATTGATAAAAATACGGTTGATTGGTATAAATTTGTCCAAAGTAATACATCTGAGCAGTTTCGGTTTGTACGTATAAATCTGGAGGATAAACAGGCGATGCGAATGCTTTTTGCCAATGAGTCTTTTGACAAAGTTGTAAATTTAGCGGCTCAGGCTGGAGTACGTTATTCAATAGAAAATCCATACGCATACGTGGAAAGCAATATAGATGGTTTCTTGAATGTATTGGAAGGTTGCCGTCATTACAAAGTGAAGCATTTGGTTTACGCTAGCTCCAGTAGTGTTTATGGATTGAACGGAAAAGTTCCCTTTTCTGAAAAAAGATAGTATCGCACATCCTGTAAGCCTTTTATGCAGCGACAAAGAAATCAAATGAATTGATGGCTCATACTTATAGCCATTTATATGGCATTCCTTCTACTGGTTTGCGCTTACAGTTTACGGCCCTTGGGGACGTCCGGATATGTCACCTTTCCTTTTTGCAGATGCCATGTTACACGGGAGACCAATAAAGGTTTTCAATAATGGTGATATGTTGCGTGATTTTACTTATATTGATGATATTATTGAAGGAATCCTTCGGTGATAGACCATATTCCTACTTCTAATCAGGATTGGAGTGCTCAAAACCCTGATCCGAGCTCTTCCACTGCTCCATATAAAATATATAATATAGGTAATTCTCATCCAGTGAAACTTATGGACTTTATTCAGGCAATTGAAGGAGCTATTGGACATCCTGCAGAGAAAATATATCTTCCGATGCAACCGGGAGATGTTTATCAGACAAATGCAGATACTTCGGCTTTGCAGAATGAGTTGGGATTTAAGCCTGACAAACCTATTAAAGAGGGAGTTCAGGAAACGATAGACTGGTATCGTTCTTTTTATCAATTGTAATCAAAAGTAAACTAAGATAATATGAAAATAGCAATCGTTGGTACCGGCTATGTCGGTTTGGTGACAGGTACCTGTTTTTCGGAGATGGGGATTGACGTGACTTTGTGTGGATGTGCAGGACAGTAAGATAGAAAAAACTGAAGAAAGGTATTATTCCATTTATGAGCCGGGCTTGGAAGATATGGTTCATCGTAACTATACTGCGGGTCGTCTGAAATTTACAACGGACTTTGAAGGAGTGTCTGATGATGTAGAGGTTGTGTTTAGTGCTGTTGGTACTCCTCCTGATGAGGATGGCAGTGCTGATTTGAAATATGTATTGGAGGTAGCGCGTACCATTGGCTGTAATATGAATAAGTATGTGCTGGTTGTGACTAAGAGTACGGTTCCTGTGGGGACTGCACAAAAGGTAAAGTCTGCCATTCAGGAAGAACTTGACAAGCGTAATGTAAAGATAGAGTTTGATGTGGCTTCCAATCCCGAGTTTTTGAAAGAAGGTGATGCGGTAGATGATTTTATGAAGCCCGACCGTGTGGTAGTAGGTGTGGAGTCAGAAAAGGCTAAGGCTATAATGGAACGTCTTTATAAGCCTTTCATGATGAATAACTATCGGTTGATATTTACCTGATATTCCTAGTGCCGAGATGATAAAATATGCTGCTAATTCTATGTTGGCTACGAATTAGCTTTATGAATGATATCGCTAACCTCTGTGAACTGGTTGGTGCTGATGTAAATATGGTTCGCAAAGGTATTGGTGCGGATAGTCGTATTGGCAGTAAATTTCTGTATCCCGGTTGTGGATATGGTGGTTCTTGTTTTCGAAAGATGTAAAGGCGTTGATAAAGACTGCTGAAAGAACGGTTATCCGATGCGTGTGTTGAAGGCCGTGGAAAGAGGTGAACGAGAAGCAAAAGAGTATTCTTTTTGAGAAATTATTGAAACATTATAATGGAGACTTGAAAGGTAAGCAAATCGCTTTATGGGGTTTGGCTTTCAAGCCTGGGAAACGGATGATATGAGGGAGGCTCCGGCATTGGTTTGATTGATAAGTTGATAGAGGCTGGTGCAAGCGTGAAGGTCTATGATCCGGATTGCGATGGATGAATGTAAACGTAGGATAGGAGATAAGGTTGTCTATGCTACGGATATGTATGATGCGGTGCTGGATGCGGATGCGTTGTTGCTGGTGACGGAGTGGAAAGAGTTTAGGATGCCGAGTTGGGGGGTACTGAAGAAGACGATGAAAGGTAGTGGTGATTGATGGAAGAAATATATGAGAAGTCTGAATTACAAGAGTTAGAGATTGTTTATGCTTGTATCGGTAGATAATGTTTGTCGTATGCACGGAACGGGTATGATATGAAGTTGGAAGCGATGTATTGGAAATTTAAAGAATTTGAATGTCGATATTTGAGACAAAATGGAAGTTGTAAAAACATTAATAGACGGTGTTGTAATCATTGAACCTCGTCTTTTTAAAGATGATCGTGGTTACTTTTTTTTGAGTCCTTTAACCAAAGAGAATTTGAAGAGAAAGTTTGTAAAACGACATTTGTGCAGGATAATGAATCTAATTCTTCTTACGGTGTCATTCGTGGTTTACATTTTCAGAAACCTCCTTTTGCTCAAGAGTAAGCTGGTACGCGTGATTAGAGGATCTGTACTGGATGTTGCTGTGGATATAAAGAAAAGGATCTCCGACTTTCGGACAACATGTTGCAGTGGAACTTACGGAAGATAATCATCGCCAGTTCTTTATACCAAGAGGTTTGCTCATGGCTTCAGTGTGTTGAGTAAAGAAGTTGTTGTTTTCAGTATAAGTGTGATAACTTTTATGCTCCACAGTGTGAAAGGTGCAATTGTTTGGGATGATCCGGACTTGGGGATAGATTGGAAGATACCGATGGATAAGATTCTCTTGAGTGAAAAGGATAAGGTACATCCAAGGTTGAAAGAGATTGTCTGAAGATTATTTAATTGGTATTTATGTTTCTGCATGTCTAAAGAACTGTATACAGCCAATAACAAGCGCATATGCGAAAAATACACTCTATTTGTATTTTCGCATGCTGCTTATAATGGGAGTCACCTTTATACTTCGCGTATTGTGCTGAATGCGCTGGGAGTAGAGGATTTCCGGGATTTATAACATTGTGGGTGGTGTGGTTATACTGTTTTCGTTTATCAATAATGCACTATCCAGTGCTACGCAGCGTTTCCTGAATTTTGAAATAGGAAGAGGGGATGTGTTGGGGACGAAACGTGTTTTTTCGATGTCTCTTACTATTCACCTTTTTGTAGCTTTGTTTGTAGTTCTGTTGGCTGAAACCGTTGGCTTGTGGTTCCTGAATACACAGATGAATATTCCAACCGAAAGAATGGCTGCCTGCAAATTTGGTCTATCAGTTTTCTATATTGACAGTCTGCATCAGCTTTGTACAAATTCCATATTATGCAAGCGTTTGGCATACGAAAAAGATGTCTTTTTTGCATACATTGCAATTATAGTTATACTAAAGCTGCTGATTGTAGTTTTGGCTGATTTATGTCGGTTTTGATAAACTCAGATTGTATTCTATACTTACTTTCTTGGTTGCGGTTTTTGGTGTTTGTTTGTTACAAGTATTATTGTAATACCAGGCTAGATATATAGGTATAAATACTTTTTGGGATAAAATATTGTTTAGTAAACTTTTG
>VOFH01002184.1_pt1 | contig 32389 bp, 62 predicted proteins | sample 5384091 | NCBI WGS metagenome assembly VOFH01 (sample SAMN12384727, study PRJNA508395) | human gut metagenome | isolation source: healthy gut G | host: Homo sapiens
AACATGGTAAACGTAATAAATAAGTCCATCTTCAAGGTATTGCAGGTAGAAGACCTACTGAAAAGCCTGGCATTACATCATGCACAATGATGCAGGAAGTATGTCTCCTGATAGCTATGTTGGATGGCTACAATCACTATGATAATGATGAATCTGATAAAGGTTTTGCTCATTATTACATCAATAGAAACACTATTGCTAGAGTAGAGGACACCTATAATGGTTCATGGTCTACAGCTAACTATGATGTAATATGAACTATATTGGTTATGAAGTGTGCCAACAATTTGGTTCTACAGATGCTGAGTTCCTTTTGCAAATGAAGACATGGTACTTCGTCAAATGGCAGAGGATATGACTTACTATGGTGATACTCTAACTATGACAATATTAAGTTCCACAATGAGTTCTCAAGCACTTCATGTCCTGCTCGTTCATTAGAGCTTCATGGAGGTGATAATGATAGCCTTCGTGATTATGTAATTGCTAAGATTAAACGTTATCAGTCTATGGGTAGCACTGTGGAAGAAATGCTTGATGATTCTTCTGTGACAGAAGGTTGGCAAAAAGAACTCTACAGGTTGGTGGTATCAATATTCAGATGGCTCTTATCCTAAAATAAGTTTGCCAAGATTAAAGATGTATGGTACTACTTCAATGATAGTGATGGTTACTCTCCTGGCAAACCAATGGAAGAAACACACAGATGGAGCATGGTACTACTTTGACAATAGTGGAGCTATGGTCAGAATGTAAGTTGGAAGAACATCAACAATAAATGGTACACTACTTCTTAGGTGAAGGTGCTATGAAGACTGGATGGCTCAAGGACAATGACAAGTGGTACTACCTAGATGCTGTAGAAGGTTACATGAGAACAGACTACATGGTTAAAGGTGCTGATGGATGGTACTACGTTGGGAAAGATGGTGTAATTACAGGTAAGACTATCACTATCAATAGAGAGAGGTGTTCTAGGAGTTCCTACCTCTGTGGAAAAGGAGACTAGAAATGACAAAGGTAAAGTTTGAGCTAGAGTGTTAAAGAAATTGTTTAATAGAGACTCTATTGTTAAGATTGTGAATGAGCTTCCTGATAAAAGGAAACTGCTGACCTTAACTATATCTATATTTATCCCTAAGAGGGTGAGGGTAAAGATAAAAGGCTTATGTATTAAAGACCTGATAGAGTGGTTTGACACTTCGTGAGCCCCTTACTCCACAACTAGTAAATGTAGTAGGTGAGGGGTATATCACTGTTGAAAAGAGACACTTAATGAAAATGGTGATGTAACATTCACTGTGACTACTTCTTCTTCATTACAAGAAGCGGTATTGGACTCATTGTCAGCTAAAGACTCTGAACAAGACACTAGGCTAGCAGTTCATGATACAGACATTTCTAATTTGAAAGCCAAAGATGCTGAGGTAGATACCTTAGGGACTTTGGGGAACTGCTGTAGGTAAAGTAACAGAATTAGTAGAAAAACCAAAGCACAAGACTTGACACAAGGGTTAAGGCTTTAGAAGCTAAAGAAGATTCAGACAAACAACAGTCAATGGTAACAAACTTTTCTATCTCTAATGGTAATGAAGTAGACCTACCACAATATGATGATACAGAGCTTAATGATGCCCTTGATGATTTAGAGGACAAGCTTGATGATGTAAGAGATGAACTTGAGGAATCTAAAAGAAAACATTAAGCAAGTCAATGATTATACAAGAGCAAGTTAAAAACTACCTAGAAGGAAAAGTAAATGTCAACAAAGATGCCATTGATGCAAACAAGGCTGATGCTGATGCTAAACACAACGCTCTTGCAACGTGTGAATGTTCTTGAAGAAGCTAAACCAGTAGTTGAGAATAAACTTTACTGAGATTGAAGCTAAGAACTCAGCACAAGATGAAGATTACAGCCCTTGAAAATCGTACAGATAACTTTATTAATAATGTTGCTGTGTCAAGGCTGATGGTAAAGTAAAACTTTACTTACTCGTGTGGACGGTTCTTCTAGTGAAGTAGAGTTTGAGGATAGTGATACTATTTCTCTTGCCTATGATGATGAACCATTGAAGACTCGTATTAAAGCCTTAAGACAAGGAAGATAAAGATACTATCTACAATGACACAGAAGTTAAGCAAAGGTATTAAAGCTAATGAAAGTGCAATCCAAGGAGTTGAAAATGACTTAACTGCTCTTAGAACGCACACAGATGCTCGTCTTGAAGCGTTAGAGAACAAGGAAGACAAAGATACCATCTATGATGATAGTGCTGTCAGAGGTCAAATTACAGCCTTAGAGAGCAAGATAGATGGTAACAAGTCAACTCAAGATGCTAAGAACGCTTGAAGCTTGATGCTAAAGATAAAGATTGATGGTAAGATTACTGCCCTAGAAAACAAGGTTGATAATGACAACCAAACTCTTACTCTTGAAGACCATATTGTCAATCAGTGGGGGTAATGCAGTTACACTATCATAAATATGATGACAGTGCTTTGAAGGCTAGTGGAAGAGCTTAAGGCTAAAGACACAGAATTGGCTAACAAAGACCAAGAGTTGACTAATGAAGTTAATGCTCTCAAAGTCAAAACAGACAACTTTGTATCTGGAGTCTCTGTGAACAAAGAAGGTAACAAAGTCAAATTGACTTATAGTTACGTTGATGGTTCTAATAAAGAGGTTGAATTTGAAGATTCTGATACAGTAACTCTTGCTTATGATGACACTGCTGTTAAAGAACGCCTTACTGCTCTAGAAACAAAAGAAGACAAAGACACAATCTACAATGATGCTGAGGTTAAAGCTCAAATTCAAACTGTAGATACAAAAGTAGATAACAATAAACAAGCACAAGATACTAAGAATACTGAGTTGGAAAACCGTATTGGTGCTCTAGAATCATAAAGAAGATAAAGACACAATCTACAATGATGCTCCACTTAAGGAACGTATCACAGCTCTTGAAACTAAAGAGGATAAGGATACACATTATAATGTACAATCTACTACCAATGGGCTTACTGTGGTTAAATCACAAGAGAATGGTGAAGAGGTATTCACAATCAATGCTGATTTAGCCTTCAACAAAGTATTACACAAAAGGTGAAGTAGACAAGGCTATTGCCGACAATAACAAGAACACAAACACTAACAAAGTATAGCGCAATATGGAAAGCTCCTGATGCATTTAAGTATACTAATGATGGAAGAACTCCTGTGTTATCGTACAATAGTATTACATCCTTTGGTAATATGAAGCTAGATGGTATGTTCTAAAACCTATACCATACAATACCATTATTTGTGAGTTTCCTCCAAATACACCTAAGCCTGTAGAGTTTATTGAATTACAAACTCATATTGGTAATGAATATATTTCTATGTGGTATAGTGATAGGGTTGTTAGAGTAACAGAAGTACCAAAATCATTAGTAGGTAAACGTATAATCTTTAACTTTGTTGGTTTGTTTGCATAGGAGAAATTAAATGAAATTAAATAATAATGTATATGACACACTTAAATTTGTAGCTACAACTGCTCTTCCTGTATTTATCACATTTGCAGGTATTGTAGGTGTTCAACTAGGTTATGACATGACTACTCCTGTGGTTATCCTAACAGCGTTTAACACGTTCTTAGGTACACTTCTAGGATTGTCTAACATTGCATATAAGAAAGAAAATGAGTAATTAGTATGTCAGATAACTGTTTGAGTAAAAACTGTGATTGTGAAAAAGTAGAGCCTAGTCCAGGTAATTGCTCTAAGTTATATGAACTAAATGACTTAAAAATCAGACCAGCCATGCGTAAAATATCTATGTCAGAATGGTGTAATGTACAAGAAGCCATCAGACAAGCGTTTTACGCTGTCTGGTGTGTTTTTACAAATATCATAAACTTTGTGTGCTATATTCTTAAGGCAGTAGATTGTTTAGAGAGAAAAGTAGATAGCCTTTGTTCAACAGCTAAGTGTCAGAATGCTCAGCTAACAGAGATTCTAGGACTATTAAAAGGAACTACTGTGGAGAATATAGCTATTTCTATGAAGCAAGCAATGTCTTCTGGAAGAGTTAAGTTAGTTGATATTAATAAGGATGGTTCATTTAAACTTAAGTGGGATAAATTTGCTAATGGAACTTCTCAAGGTGAAGGTACAATCACAGGTAAAGTACATTATACAACCTCACTAGAGAAGACTGGTGATGTTAAGACACACATTGATAAGGTGACTTTCTCCAACATTTCCTATGTAGGTAAGAAGGGTAGATTTATCAATGAGGCTATTATCTCTGTGTCTAAATCAGATGGAGAGAGAAAGTCTTTGAGAAGAGTTATGACCCTGCTTTAGCTTGGTCTGGTGAAGTAAGAGAAATCATTATCAACAAGGATGTTAAATACTCTGCATCAGCAGGTGTTAAGGATATTGAGCTATTCAAATTCTTTGACTCTTGGGTAGATACAGAGACTACAAATACAATCTCTATAGGATTCTTCACTTCTACACAAGGTTGTGTTCTTGATTGTGAAAACTGCTAGGAGGTACTATGTCAGGTTCATGTAATTGTAAGTGTGATGATAAGCTCCTAGACCTTAATTGGTGTGAATCTGATAGGTCTTTAGAGAATATCAAACGCTCAGGAGATATTGTAAGAGACTCAGAGCAGTGTTATATTACAAGTAACACAGAGAAGGGTATCAGCCATATCTATTGTCATTCAAGAAGGCTCATAGCAACTCTGTGTAAGACAATGGATAGAATCACAAGGAATACAGAAGAAGGTCAAGAAGCTCTGTGAAGCTCAGCACTGTATGGATAATACTGTGGATGTGATTAATGATATTACTTCTAAGAAAAACAGAGAGAAAGTCAAACGCTTAAGAGGTATAACCTTTAAGGAAAATGAATCTATAGAGGTTATTTATAAAAAGGCTAAAGAGATATATGATGAGAAATTAGAATCCTCAATAAGAATACAGCAAGACTAGACCAAATCAAGAAAGACTCTACCACAGAGACTAAAGATGATATCTACTTATCAGGTACATATAATGAATCTGGTAGAGGTAGCTATGATTACTATTCAGGATTCTCTATTGCTACAACTAAGGAAGATGTTGACTATGTTGTAGGAGGAATTGGTTTTGGAGACAATTCTCAAATTAAGTTTGTTGGTGAAGGACTAAAACCCGGTGTTAAGGTTAAGCTCAACCATGTAGCTAAGACTACTACAGGTAAGAATGTCAATGTAGAGGTTAAGATTAAGAACTTTCATATTCGTTCAGATGCTAATACATTCTATGACCATGACTATGAATCAGCTAAGTATATCACTGTGTTTAACTATTCAGGAGGAATTGCCTTTGATATATTCCATCTTTATAGAGTAGAGAGGGTAGCTTTACTTTCACAGATGATGAGGAAGACCATTAAACCTAATGATTGTCTGTGTAGTAAACGATATTGACTATCAACAAGGATTCTGGGCTAAACTAAATAATAGCCAAACAATCTTTAAGATTCTAATGGTGCTGATATTGGTCAATATGGTTCAGATATTTCAATAATATCTCAGGTAGTGGTTTATCTAATGAATCCTCTATACCTGCTGGTTCAATGATATTTGCAGGTATTGGTACTGTGTTTGACTTTGAGATTCTAGGTGGTCATCCTGATGCAGGTAAACAATATGGTGAATCACCAGAAGGTTCAGACTATGTAATGGAGTTCTTTGGAAATACCTTTAAGGGTGAAGTATTAGACTTACACATTCCTGAAAGACCTCTACCTCCAATTAAGTGTGACCTTCTTGATTGTGACATTAGTTGTTTTGTAGAGCCTACTCAAGAACGACCTAGACCAAGACCAATGAGCAGGTATACCTCAATAAAAGGAGAAATAAATGACAGATTGTGTAGATTGTAGATGTGATGGTATTGTAACAGGTCTTACAGGACACCAATCACTATCTGCACAGAATAATGATAAAGTCAAACAAATGGCTTTAATGCTAAGAGATGTTCAACTGTGTGACTTACCTGACCAATCAGCTAAAATTTGCCCTATGCTCAATGGTGCTTTAACAAGAACCTAGCAGAGCAATTAGGATGGATAGCTAGTGAGTTGGCTAAGAAAACAGCCTATGATGACAGTGCTCTTAGAGCTGAGAATACTAAATTGAAAGCAACACTAACTAAGATTATTAACAACCTTGAACGCTCTGGAGCATGGCAAGGTGGCTTAGATGGTGACTTTGTACAAGATAGAAACATTGCCTCTGGTAATACCAATATTTCTGGTGGTTCTCCAGAGGGTTCAAGATATATTCATACAAGTAATGACAAGACAGAAAATGACCTAGCAGGAGGATAATATGAGTTGCTATTCTTGTGGGGAAACCCTAAAACATTTTGTAGTGAGTGTCTAGCAAGTAAAGATACTTGGATTGCTCCTGTGGATGTATTACCTGACCCTTTCTTAGGTGACTATGACCATCTATATAGAACACCTGATGGAAACCTCTATGCTTTATCACCAGATAGAGCAGAATGGATTCGTGTGAATGGTCAAGGAAGAATTTACAAAAGGTGGAGAAGGTATCTCTATTGGTGATGATGGGGTAATCAATAACACTAAGCCTAATAGAGACCAATACCTGTCTATTGATGGTAGAACTATCACTATAACACATGGTAACTCTATTGAGCTTCCTCCTGATAAAGATACCATCTATAATGATAAGCCTATCAATGAAAGAATAGCTAAATTAGAGCATGAAGATTATAAGGAAATTGTTAATTCTCAATACCCCTATAATACATCTAATAAAAAATGTTAATGCAGATAAGCTTATTAGAATTAGACCTATATTTTATTCAGAGATGAAAGTGGTAATAACTATTATGGGGTTGAAAATGATGGAACTACACCAGTTTCAGATATAGGAGTATCCTTCTTAAATTTGATTGTAGTTATGAAGTAAATCATAAAGATTCTACTGATAGTCACATATACACTCGTGAAGATAATAGATAATAAAGCTTGATATTAACAAAAAATCAATTACTAACAATTATGAATACCCCTAGATGATGGGTTATCAATCAAGTTTGTTTATACAACTGATTGGAATAATCAAGGAAAATGTAGTATTCATATTGATGCATACCCTTATGTATTATGAAGTTGTTGATTTTAAATTAACACAGTATATGCACAAACTAAGTAAAGGTGATTGATTCTAGGAAACAAGTAAGAATACCTCTTACAGTGGGTGGTGAGGAAAAGGCTTTATCTCTTTTAAGATTGATAATATCAGTTTTTGGTATGTTTGCTTATGGAAGAACATTGAGTAGGAGAAACCCTTCTCCATCAAATACTTATTCTAGATTAGATACAGTTAAGGAGTTATCATGAGTTATAGTGATAATAAAGATACAAGATTAAATGAAGCATCTCTTACAAGTTATAAAGATAAAGCTGAGAAGCATTGTTGGTATGATAGCTGTGATTGTGACCATATCCCTATTGCTGATTGTGACGGTCTTGTGGATGAGAATAACAAGGGTATTGGTAGATATGCTTGTATGGCAGATTCACAAAAGTGTTATAACCCTAAGTTCTTTGCTTCATTCATGAGAAAGCTCACATGTCAGCTTAATCACTATATTGAGAACATCTGTGCATTGTGGGATATGGTACAATGTATGGGTGAGTATGTAGCCTCTATTGGAGATATGGGTAAGGTTCACACAAACTATTCCGTAACTCTGCTGTATCATCTTCTACATTCTACACACCTATCACAAAAGAGTATGAGGTATCTCTATACATGGACTCCACTACAGGGGTAGACTTTGAGAATGATGACCAAAGAAGAAGACTCACAGATAGACAGTATAGAGTATTCCTTAGATGGTGTGCTGATGGTACTACACTGAAAGCTAGTGAAGATAACACAGTACAACTTGTTGTTTATCACAGTGGAGAATCCTACACTACAGATATGCTTAAGCAACGTTCTGTGCACTGGCAAATGATGGGTGTTACTGATGGAGCTATGGAAATGAGTGATACCATTATAGTACCTAAAGGTCAGTATGTGAAGGTAAGAGTAGTTCCTGACAACTCTGCTAGTGGTGTGTTTAGAATCCACCAGTTTAAAAGTAGAATATGTTCCTATTGTGGAAGGTAAAGACCTACCTGATTGCCTTAAGTTCACAGAGAACCAAGAACAAAAATAAAAGAGCCAATTAAGGCTCTTTTGTTTTATACATAAAAACCCTTTGGTTAAGCATAAGTCTTCATCTGTGTACCTAGTTATCCACACACATTGAGGTAGATGCTCACTTTTTAATTCCATTGACCATGTATGAAAGTAATTTCTTTGGGTATCTGATATGAATACTAACTTAGGGTTAAGAGTATGTGATTTTAACTCTATAATAATTCCACTATCAATAGTATTTTCCCAACGTTTATAGCTAGCTCTTTTTGGTTTACCAATTATTTTAAACTTTTCAGAGATTAATCTTATATACTCTTCTTGATATTTTGTCATTCTACTACCTCCTCATACAACTAGACAATTAATTATTTTAATTGTATCAAAGTGTTCTTTAAACCACAGGCAATCTGCAATATCTGGTACACCCAGTATTCCCGGAGCATTATGGAATGTCCTATCACCTACATTATCATTAATAAACAATTTATAATGAGAGGTATATATTTTTTCTTATGTTTGAACTCTACATAAATACCTGTATACTGAGCACTTGTTAGGGCATGATTAATAATAGCTCTTACAGGAGGTTGAGTTATATTATACTTCTTTTGATTATACTTAGTACATATTCTTGGTGATTCATATTTTTAAACCCTACCTTTTTATATCCTTCTCACCTATCCAATAACATCTATTAAAGAGTCCATCTATTGATGCTTCAAATAGTGATATAGCTTTTATGGAAGATTCTATTTTTATTCTCAGATACAAATAGTATTTCTTCACGAAAACTACCATCACTAAAGACAGTTCTAATATGGAATACATATCCTGTGTAACCATGAATAAGAGCTATTTTCTTATTCAATTTTGCCTTTATAAGGCTCTTCAGTTAAACTTACATTAGATGGCAAGTTCTCTTTTACTAATTTAACTAAATCAATCATAATTCACACCTTAAAACAATCTACATAAGTTAGGTTCTTAGAGTAAACCAACAAACATCTATGTCTCCACAGAGGGTTACGCTCTAGTACAAAAGCTCCACTGTGACATAACATATTCTTCTTAGCTGATATAAATAGTATTGAATCCCAACCTTCTAAGGGAATGGCTACTCCTTTGACATTTCTTAATATACTATAATTTAATACAGCTCTCATAGGAATACCAAATTTAAAAGTAGACCTGACACTATTATCTAGTATAGGTTTAATAACCTTAGCAACATCTCCTCTACTAAAGAAATCTATAGATACCATATCTCACCTACACTGTAAATGAATGTTGTTTTACAAACTTAACATAGTCACTGTAACCAATATACCAACATCTATCACAGAATGTTAAATCTTGGTAATCAATATCACCATTACCATCATGCAATAATAAACTTGGAGTATCTGACACAAATAAAGCAGTAGTTTTATCAATTCCACTTAACTTGATGGGGTATATAAACCCTGTCATATTGCCATCCTCATCACAATAAAATGTTGTCTCACAACTTTGTAAGTCAATATCTACATGGAAAGGCTCTGCAATAGCTTTACCTGCAAGATAATACTTATTAAACTCATCTTTTGTATACATAAACACCTCAATATTAAATTAATAAACCTCTAGGAAAACTACTTGACTTTAGGTCTACTTGACTTCTATAAGGAATCTCATAACACCTATTAGCCAGTGCATTCCTATGCTTAATAATCTTCCAACCATTGTGAAAAACCATCAGCATGTTCATGGGATATAATAAGCAGGTTAGGTTCACCCTTTCTTAAGAACCCATACACAGAGCACTTATTACCAAAAATAGTTGTATCCACAGGTCTCTGATTAAGGGAAATATATTCCCTTCTTAGAAAGCCTTCTTAGTTCCTCTAGTTCAATAAAAGCCATAGATACCTCCTATTTCTTACCTGTTCCTCTTATATACCTTCCATATAGAGCTTGATTACCTTTTAGACCTAACACTTGCTCTGTGTAAGTCACATAACCAGTTCCTACCATATATGGATATAAGAGATTCTGTTCAGCTCTGATTCTTTTCTTCCTCTTCCTCAAAGCTGTTTGCTTTCTATAGTCAGGAGTTGATTCTATCTTCTCTCCTAACTCTATGGAGCTTCTCTAGCTCTATATACTTATCAGAAGCCTCTTCTGGAGACAACTTAGTCTTCTCTGTAGTCTTCATAGAACCACAACTCCTCTCCGTTACGTTTAAGGATAATCTCTACATCACCCTCAACCATTCTTGTGTAATTTCTATCATCACAGAGCCATTCTCTAATGAACTTATTCCTCATGTTATAGTTCTTGACCTCTATGGTGTGATAGCAATTACCTAGCTCATCAATCCTCTTTAGTACCCATACTTTGTGTGTAAAAGTCATATATGCTCCTTTGCAATTACAATACCTCTTGTGAGGTTTTTGGTTTCTTCTCTTGTCTAAACCTTGTTATAACTCCTGAGTTCATTGTATAGTACCTATATCCAATAAGCATCTGTGTAATGTCATGGGGAAGCACAAGTCTCTCCTTATTCTCAAGGAATTTTGCTCACTATACCAATCCATCATCTCATAGGTGAACTTTTCATACTCTTCAAGTCTATAAGGCTTACCTGTGATATAAGAGAACATTTCCCTTACATTCTCAGGAATAGTCTTGATAAAGTCTACTTTCACATTAAGCTCATTAATATAACTAATATCAGAGGCTAATTGATAAGCCATAGCATACTTGATACCATACACCTTCTCAAACTCCACAAACTGTCTAGCTATCTCAGAAGTCTTTCCACTTGTAGAAGTTATTTTGGTAACTTATCCAGAAAGTCACAAGAAACAGCAAGTAGAAATTCTCCTCTACTAAGACCAGTAATACCTTTTCTGGATAGTGAGTAGAGTATCTATTTAAGAGCCTCAGAGAGTCTTTATTAAGCGCTGTAGCGAGTTTTTCTAGCTCCTTAAGGGGTATAGACACCATTCTTGTTTGCATAGCGTCTAACAACCTTTTATCGCCTACAACACGATACACAAGAACAGTAAGCAACTTATCTCTAAGAGGTACTGGATGGTTATTCAAAGTTCTAATAAGGGTCTGTGAAGTATCATCTAAGTATTTTAGGTTATTAGGAAAGTGTTTCCTATACAAGGGGTTTTTCTTTAAGTTCATTCAAGTCATGTTTATATTCAAATGCATCTCTACGGAGTAGAATATACTTTTTGAATCCATCTAAGGTTATCATATTTTATCCCTCCTAGACACACACAATAGGGGCTAATGTAATGTAAAAGGAAACATATAAGGAAAATCACAAGAAGGCTAGTAAAATTTCCTATTGTGTGCATCTAGGAAGGGTAAACCTTCCCAGAAAGGGTTGTGAATAAATAGGAGTAAATCATGATGGTTTCCCCTCATAGAGGTGGCAAGTGGAGAAAGGAATGGGAAAATCAGTGAAAACGTAACCTCTTTACCACCTTTATGAGAGGAGTGACTGAGTGTTAATCAGAAACTATTTTCCTTTAGTTTAGTATAGTTTAAACAGTCACTACCCTATTTACTTATTCTGCATCAGACCAATCGTCTGTATCTACATCCACATCATCGTCTGTATCTGCATCAAGAGGAAGTAGTCCACAACATTCCATGATGGTTTGTCATTGTAAAGGCTTACCTTCTTTGATTACAATACCTACATACTTACCTTCAAGTTCATCAGTATCTACTTGAGATTCTTCATGAAGGTCTAGTGCATACAGTAGATTGTAGAGTTGTTCACGTCCAATCTTGTTATCCAACATAAATGCTGTGATAGTCTTAGGAGCATTCTTACCAAAGTCACCCTTAAGAGTTACCTTAAGCATTTCTATACCTGAACGAGAACTTGTTTGTTCCACTGCTTGAATACTCGCTTCAAAACGACCTTCTTCATAGGTAAAGTCTTCACGTTTTGTTGCATTAAAAGTAATAAGACTCATTATTCCTTATCTCCTTTAAGTTTTTCTTGAGTTGTTCCATCAGTCAATCCCACAACAGCTTCCCATGTAGGGTTTACCATTGTATCAGGGATAACCAATCCCGGTTTACGTGTAACCTTAAGCGTGTAGATAGGGTTACCTGCTAAGCGTACTTGGTAAAAAGTCCTTAACTTTCTTTTCACCCTTAACCACTTTAGACTTAGTTACACGTTCTGTGTGACCAATGATACGAGATGATGCTGTAATGTACTTAGATACACTGTCCATTAAATTAGGAATGGTTTGTGAAGGAACATTCTCATCTACCACATCTTCAATATTTACATTCTTCTCTTGACAAATTACATAGACATTTTTACCTTGATAAGATAGGTCTACTAATTCATCCACAAGTGCTTTTAAGTCTAGTTGATGCTTCACCATAGTGGTTAATAAGCATTTTCTTGACATTATTAGTTTCCATAATGTCTCTTGTAGCAAAGCTCTTGTACATTTGTAAAGTGGTCAACAGCAATACTATCAAAGTCCTTAGCACTTAAGTAAGGGCTTCAACAACATCAGCCCATGAGGTACATTCTGCAACAGAGAAACGTTCATCTTGTTCCACAGAAGCAAGTCCACGGTCTGTATCAATAATCAATACACTTCCTGGCATTGTGTTGATAAATGTTGTCTTGATGTTCCAGGTGCACCATACAAAGTTGTCATTGTATGTAGCTTAATCTTGTTTAGTTTTTTGAGTTTCATTTTTACTCCTTATTTACCTGTAGAACCATAACCACCACGGTCTTTATTACCTAGGTGCATTACTTTACTAAAGAGTACAGTTGGCTGATTCTCCACAATTCTGAATTGACATAAGCGTTGCCCTTTTTCAATCTCTCCATCTCTTGTGGCATAGAACTTAGCACCCCAATAGTCATTATCTCCACAGTAGGAATTATCAATAATACCCATACTATTTGTGAGAATCAATCCGTGTGTTGGAAAGTGCTTGAACGAGGTAGTACATGAGCTTCAAAGCCATGAGGCAATTCCATAGCTACCCCAAGGTCAATAACAACCATATCTCCCTTTTTGTATTTTACCTCTGTGTTAGATGCTAAGTCAATCCAGTCACCTACACTAATATTCTTGATAGGACTAACCTCATCATCACGGTACTTAATTTTAACTTCTTGCTTATGTAGTGATAAAGCTAACCTTACCACAAAGTACACAGCAATGATTAAAACTAAAAATAGTTCTGTCTTAGTCAACTTATTCTCCTTAATTTATTTCATTCATTAATCTATATAGGATAAGTAGCATAGCATCAATGGTCATTAGGTAAGACTCTGGTATTGTGGTGTGTAGCAAGGTCAATGAAGTCAATTTGAAGACTACTCATATCAGATAGGTCACTATTATTCAAATGATAACCTTTTCCAGTATAGTATACACAATCTTTTTCCTTCTTTGCTTTTTTCTAAGAACACTTTAGCCTTATTAAGGTCATCTAAGCCATTCTTATACTTGTATCTCCACACATACTTAACAGCAGAGGCTACAAGAGGGTTAAGACCTGCTTTAAGCCAGAAATCCCAACATTCAAGGTTGTTTTGTGTGTAGCGCTTAGGTTTTACAATGTCTTCTTTCATTTATCACTCTTCCTATTGATAATGTAAAGTACACCAAGAATAAGGATAACAAGTAGAGCATTATCTAGTAAAGTAAACATATTATCATCCATTGTCTAATTTTCTCACTTTCTCCTTAAGCTCTGCAAGGTCATTCTCAGCTTTTAAAAAGCTCTACATAGCTTAGATGCAAGAGACACAGAAGTTACTCCATCAATTCCCCCTACAAGTTCCTTGAAGTTTCTCTCACTATCTTTGTCACGTTGAGCTAACTTATTATTAAGAATATCTATAGTGTTTAAGTAAAATCACAGTCCTTCGCTTTTCTTTTAACCTTAAGACAGTTCTAATAAGAAAGCTATCAATGTAAGTATAGAAAACCCAATAACTACAAAATCATTCATTATACTAGCCTATAGTGCTTCACAGTGAAGCCTTCACCTTTCATTGTTACTACTATTTTATCATCTGTGAGCTTATCCTCTAAGCCTTTGTAATAAGTATCACCAGTGTAATCTCCATCAATAGTGCTTACTACAGCTTCATCACAGAATCTTTCAAATGCCTTGAATGTTCTTGCTCCTCCAATAACCCAAACATCTTTATCAGTTTCTTCTTCAAACTGTAAGACCTCCTCTACAGAGTTAGCAATGTATACATTCTCATCATCATATCCATCAATCTCATCCTTAGTTGTAAGGACAATGTTCAATCTATTTTTGAGAGGCTTACTTCCAATGGACTTCCATGTAGCTAACCCCATTACAACTACTCCACCAGTGGTCTGGTTTTTGAAGTAATTTAAGTCAGCTTTGTTTGACCAAGGAAGTTTCCCATCGTCTCCAATAAGACCACTTTATCTTGTGCCCAGATAAATTTAACCATTGTAATTAAATAGGGCTACACAGACTAACCATGTAGCCCCTAAACAATTAGCCTTCCACTTTTACCAAGAATGACTCATGGTTGAATTGTGGGAAGGTTCTTCAATTTCAGCAAGAGTGAATTTACCAATATTGTCAGTCCCATGACCAAGTACATCAGCTTCTTCTGTGAACCCTGAAAGTTCACCATTTGCATTGATAGCAATGTAAGGTGCTTTTACTCGGCGTGGTTTCTTACCTACATAGATAATGTAGAGTGGTTCAGAAGTAGTTGTATCTTCTACTGAAGGAGCAGATGGAAAATCAATTCCAAGTGCTTGAGCGAGTGCAATTAGTAGTTCTGTGTTGTTAGCCATTTTGCTAACCTCCTTAAATTTATTTTGTAGAGGGTTTAAAGTGATTATCTCTACCACCACAATTATAGTTTATCAAAAACGTGTTACCTTGTCAAGAGGTTTTTGAAGATTTTTTAAAATTTTTTTCAACAAAATCATCCAAATCCTCTGTAACATCCCCCAATGTATACCTTATAGAAATAATCATACACATTAGGTTGTCGTTTAGCAGGTGGAATATACATACGCAAGTTAGGGTTTTTACCAATCATTGTGGTAATCTCACAGAATTGCTCAAACATATCCTCACCACGGTATTTGTTGTAGTTGAACTTAATTCTCTTTGTTCTATAGGCTTTACCTCTTAGAACCTTCTTAGGATTTACACACTCAAAGGAGAAGTCTTTTACAGTATAACCTAGCTTAGTCATGACTTCCATATACATGTTGGCTTGAAGGCTATATTTCATCTTATCTTCTTGTGGAGCTTCACTATATGTCTTATAGTCAATAAGAGACACAGTACCATCCCCATTATCAATCACAGCATCAATATAGCCAATAAACTCATGACCATTAGGTAAATCAAGCTCAATCTTCTTCTCAGTTTCAATGACCTTAGAGAAGTCAACAGTATCTCCTTCACCTAGATAGCGCTCTATAGCTAGGACACCTGTCTCACGAGCCTCATCACAGAATGGTGAGTGCTTGTGTACATCAAGAGCCATATCCTTTACTTTATCAAGTGATAAGTCCCCTTTGTGGTCAGCCAATAGTTCCATAGCTGTGTGGAATACTGTACCTCTATCCATGTACTTAGTTCGTTCAGGGTCAGGTAGTTCCTTGTATTCAGCAATATACTTACACCAATGTTCCCAAGGATTCTCTAGGTAAGTATTTACTGTGATACACTAAATCTCATCAGATTCCCCCCGTGTTATACGTTCACTAAGTATGTCAAGATATGCTTGCATTGCATATAATTGTGCTTCTAATAATTCAAAAGGACAATCTAACTTTACTTCAAGTTTTCCCAAACGATAATTAGTAATAAATGAATTTAACTTAGTTACACGTTCTTTAAGTTGTGCATGTTCTTCTTTAAGTCTTTCCTTGTAATCTTCCATATTTCCTCCTATTTATTAGTTAATTTTGGTATAATCTCATCCAAAAGGAATGAGTAGTTAGGTGCTACAATATACTTAGATACATTTAAGGCTTTAGCCAATGCTTCTACAAGACTATTCATAATAGTCCTCCCAACCATAAGCCCTAATTAGCTTTTTCTAAGCCAAGCCCAAGAAAGCTCTGAGTTCTTAATCAAATCCGCTGTTAAAGGTATACCAGATTGTCTATCATGTCTACGAAGTTTATCCAATGACACATAATTGTGTGAGTCTAGGTAACATTTCCATTACTAGATACAATCACACGGTTATACCAACCATTGCCAACAGGGATTGCAATAGAGTATTGCTTTTCTGGCTTTAGTTTAATATCTCTGTCTCCAGAGCTAAATCCACAAACCATCACTGACCTCCTTTGATATAGTAAATAAGTGTATCAAACCTCATTCCTAGGGAATAATCTTCACCCTTACGTTGAGTTTGCTCTAAGTTCAAGTCTTTTTTGAGAGTCTTTACAGACTCATCTAATTCATTAATCTTTGTCTGCATCCTCATGTTCGTGTGAAGAAGGAATCCTACTGCTAGTAGACACAACCCACTTATAATCAAGGATGGCTTTAAAAATACTTTCCTGATTTTCCTCATTTATTAGTCCTTTATGCTCTAACTTCTTAACAACATCCACATAAGATTTACCCATTTCCTTACCCTTTTTGAGAATCTTAGCTACTTCAAAAGGTATTTCTGGTGTTTCTTGACCAACATACTTCATAAGGTCTGTGTCAAAAATCTCTGACAATCTCTTAATACTACTTGCTGATGGATAGTTCTTACCTAATTCCCACCCTGCCACAAGAGAGTTACCCTTATAACCTAGTTTCTTGGCTAGTTGCATTTGTGTCATGCTGTTTTGTAGTCTTAGTTCTTTAATTCTTCTTCCTAATACGCTCATTAATATTAAATCCTCTAGTCTTTCTATTATAAGATTTAATTAGTACAGCTTGTTCTACAATAAAGTCTTTATACTCAGCATAAGAAGTTTCTAGCTCACTCTTATCATGCGATACCACTGTGTACATGTTAGGTTCTACAGACCAACCAATGTCACCATTATCATATTTGCATAGGTAGTGCTCAGAAGGCAATTTGATTACATAAGTCTTTTCAGGCCCTTTCTCTTTGTACTTACCACAGAGAACAGCTAAACCTAAACGCTTAATAATATCATTGACTTCATCAGCTTTTTTATCCTTTGCAAGTCTAATAAACCAGTTTTGTCGGTATCTTGAGCTTGATAAAAAGACATAATTAATATACCCAAGTGTACTAATTTTTTCATTCATACTTCCAATATGCTGTGTATTAAAGAATTTAATCTCTTCTTGTGAAAGAGTAGGTAGTTCAATAGATAATGTCACTCTATCATCTTTGTGAGGTTCTTCCTTCTTAGTTTCATCAGCAGAACCAAAGTAAGCATTTAACTTCTTTTCCCACTCAGGGTTAATAGTTTCTAAATCATCAGAAATAAGTTTGTTAATTGCATAAGTTGAAATACCAATCTCTTTGCTCAACTGAGCTTTACTCATGGTCTCAAGACTTTTTAAAATTTGTTCTTTCATATCTTGTTCCTTTCTACATATACTATTCTACATCATATTCTGATATTTGTCAATAGATAAAATGAGAAATTTTTAAAATTTCTCAAATTATTTTCCATCTTCCTTAAGTTGGTCAGTTAAGCAAGCACTACAAGGTGTTACTTCATACCCTAGGAACATAGCCAACACTTGATTAGCCACACGAGATTGCTCTAGGAATACAAACTTAACATTGTCATTAGCAAAGTCTACTTGCCATGCTTCAAAGGACGTTATTACAGCCACGAGAACGTGTTTTAACAAGCACCAGAGGTCAGGGTTACCATTATCATTAGCTTGTGTTTTAAGTAGTGTCATGGCTCTTCTACGCTCTTCTGTGACCTGTTGTAGGGTCATAGTAAGTTGGTTCACCTTGTCCTTGGCATCATACACAGAGATTTTATCCTCTTCTGATTGAATCTCAGGGTTATCTTGATTATACCAGAACTTAATCTGGTCTTCATACTTACGGATAAGAATCTCAAGGTGATACTCACTAGCCCCAAGGTGCATAATGTTTGTGATAATATCCTCAGTAATACCAACTGAGCTGTTCTTGTTTACTGTCATGTATTAAACCTCTAAATTCATACCTAACATAGTAGGTAGATTTTGTTCTATTAAACATACGCTCATAGAAGGCATAAGCTCCTTCACAAGTAAGAAACAAATGCTCTTCTACAAGTTCTCCATCAAAATATTCATCAACTGCGTACATATTCTCTATACCCATTAGCTATAATGAATCTAGCATAGTCAATCATATCTTGTGTCTGTCTTGGATAATGGATAACCAGTCTCTCATTGGTAGCACTCACAGCATAAGTAAATGCTATATTGTGTGAAACATACTGAGTTTTTTAGGTGAGTAGTGGCAACCATATACTTCACAGCAAAATCTATCTTAGCAGGAAGTCTAAAGTTTAGCTTATACATCTCATCATAACTAGGAAACTGTGTAGTTTCAGCTTGTATGTTCTATTCAAGTATCGAATACCTTTGATAAACTTACCCATTACATACTCTTCACCATCAACACCTAACTCATAATTAGGGTCATGGTCAATCTGTTCTCTGCAATACTTCGCAGGGTCATTTTGAAAGCACTCTCTATTAAGTTGTCTCAATAGCTGATATTTACTCTTCAAGTATGCAGGTTTATCATATAGGTGCATTAATGTCCTCCCCATGATTGAGAAACCTCCACATCTGCTACAAGAGGTATAGGTACTTCCATACCTTCAATAATAGAAGGGTGTTCCATCATATATTTTAGTTTAGGTACAAGTTCATCTACATAATCATCTCTTATCTCAAAGAGAATCGCATCATGTACAGAACCTAATACATTAAATCTTGTGGTCAAGCTCTTTACTGAACACAATATCAGCCAAAGCACTAGTACACAAGTCTGAACCAAAGCCTTGAACTGGTGAATTGATAGCTTGTCTTTCATCAGCAGAACGTTTTCTAAAGTCTCTGCTATTGATATTATCAAACCATCTCTTTCGTCCAATAGGTGATTCTATATAGCCATGTTGTCTAGCAAATTCCTTACACTCTTCATGCCACACTAGCAATCTAGGATAGGCTTTAAAAGAAGTCTTCACGAATTTTCTCACTTTCTTCTTGTGTAAGTGTAAGTCCGAAACCTAATGCGTACTGTATGAATGTTTTTGCAACCATTCCGTATAAAAAGCCGAAGTTACAGTTTCCTTGGATTGAAACTTTACCATTATGTCTAATCACAATATTATGCTCTGGTACAGTTACACAGTACACATTATGGTTTGTGTTATGGTGAGTTCTTAGGTCAATATTTCTACTCTCAAACCTACTTAAAGGTGATTTACCTAAGTTATAAGATAATGACCAAGTGTCACTAATATTATCTTCTGCATCTTTAGTCTTATACAACCTAGCTCTTACACCAGACTGAATAGCCATAATCTGCATATACTCTAGTGTTTTAAGACTTGTAGAACTAATTTGAACAAGTTTTGTATGATTTACATGACCGTCCCAATGACTAGCTTCCTCAAGATACACAAGAGGGTTTAATTCAGTAAGTGCTGGCTTAAGTAAATCTTTATTCACAGTACAGTAGCGTTTCATGAGACTTACATATTTAAAATCTGATATTGTAAAGTATGAGATATTCAATTTACCTTGAACCTTCAAGTCATACTCAATACCAATTCTTTCAATAAGCTCTCTGAATCTATCTATTTTACGCTTCTTAGTAAATCCAAACTTAATCTGTGCTTTAGTCTCACTGTAAGAACCATCAGCCACAAAAACAAGCAATAAGTCTTGTTAAGTCATTATCAATAAACTTACTTTCATCATACTTGTAATATCCAGCATTTACCCAAGCATACTTAGATTGACCATGACCTGCAAGGTCTTTAAATGGTACTTTCTTCATATACTTTTTACCATTTTGTACTTGGATAATACACTCATGGTCTGGTGTAAGTTTAAGAGAGGTATTCTCATTCTCAAACACACAAATCTTCTGATTAGGTATCATTCTAAAGTCTGTAGGCTGTGTGTAACTAATCTCTTGTGATTCAATATTATACTGAGCCACAGGGGTTATACCATCATACATTCTGAACTCCACAAAACCTTCTTCTGTAAGAATTTCAATATCACCACTAAAACAAGATTTAGACTGTGTTCTCTTGCGCTTAGCTTCCTCTGGGCTCAACTCACTAGTATCCCCAAACAAAAGCTCTGTAGTCTTACTATGTAAGTCACTACCAGATTGATAAGCGTGTTGCATATTTATGTCACCTGACAACCAACTAGCCACACGAAGTTCTAATTGTGAGTAGTCAATTTCTGCCGTCTTCCAACCCGGTCTAGCTTCAATAAGGTTTCTGACATAACTATCTTGTGGACATTGCTGACATGTCCTGTTACCCTATAGGCTCTTTATCCTATAGTTCTTGTGGTTCATTTCCCACAAGTTCAGACTATCTCATATTGATATTAAATCAATCCCTGCGCTCGTGTTACTCTGCTCTAGGCATTTTTTAGTCGTTACATCTTCCTAGTATCTCAACTAGGCTTGACACGGTATTGGCATCTCAGCGTTCACCGTTTTCACAGGGTTTAACGAACCCCCAGCATTTCTAAGGTTCGGGTTATTACAGGTTGTCCTTCCTGTCCTAGCTGTGATATTAAAGCTAGGGTAGATTTTACCATCTACTTGAAGTTCCTCCCACGAGGTGATAAAGGTAATGAGCTTAGATATACGCTTATATTCACGGAGTGTATCTACACAATCATTTCCTACATAGTTGGCAAGGGTGTCTACACCTACAGAAGGAGCACCAGATTTTGTACGCTCAACTACTTCAAGTCCTTGACCATAACCAATAACCACAGGAAGGTAATGCTTAACCATCTTTACCTTACCATCAATGTTATGCTCTTTCTTGTGTTCATTTGCCCTTTACGTTCAGTAAACTCAGCAATAACCTTACCCTTGGCATCTACTACAGCATAAGTATCAGGTAATCTCTCACCTTGTTCATCATAAACTGGTTCATCTTTCTTTGTGAATAGAATCTTAGCAACTTGAGCATTAGAGTTCCAGTTAATATCCCCATAAGTAAATAACTTCTCTGTGTAAGGTCTTAGGTCACTTGTAGCTTTTCAAGTACCTCATGTCTTCTAGGACTGATAGGTACTCCACCTTTTTCAACCTCATAGTAGGCTTTATAGGCTCTCATTTCATGTTTGAATACCTTAAGCAGATTATACTTAGAAATTTTAGCTTGAAATATATTGAGTAGCTTCATAGGGTACAGAACATCATCAAGACCATAGGACTTAAATGCTTCTGTGATTTTACCTATCTTAGCTTCCTTGGCTATATCATACTTAACATGGAAATACTTTCTCTGTTAGAGGTTTAAGACCAAGCTCTTCTTCCCCACACACATGAGCAAGCACAAGAGTATCAATCCATAACTTAAGCTCTATACCTGTCTTAACATAAAGGAATAGCAAGTCAAACTTACCATTATGAGTTACCAATTTACACTCTTTGAGCTTTTTTAAGAGAGCTATTTGTCTTTTCTTACCTAGCTTAACCCAATCAAAGAATTTCCTTGTGTATACACCTGTTTCATTATGAGTATATCCAATCTGTATTGAGGTAATTTCATTCCTATGTCTATCTAGTCCAGTAGTCTCTATATCCAAACACACAGGTTTTAGGGTGTTAATAGTATTAATCATATACTCCACCCTAAACCTCTCACAAGGCTTCCTACAGTGCCATTATAGAAACCCTTCATCTCTTGACCACAATAGACCATCACAGAACCATATTGAGTTTTAGTGAGCTTTGTGACTGTCTCTACCTTGTTTAACTCAATAACATCTCTATAACTCAAGCTCCTAGTCTTCTGAGGGATTGTACCGAATGTCAATAATGCCATGTTACACCCCATTAAGATAGCTCTCTAGCCAATATTGCCTTGAGGCTTTTCTTTTTGCTTGTATAAAGCACTTCTACCTCTAAGAGTAGCAGGTTTCTCTGGTTCAGGTTCACCTTTGCCATTTTCTCACATATTCCTCAGTAGCCTTGTTATATTTCTTCTGTGGATTTTCATTGATAGCATACCATTCTACCCAATCAATAGCCTCATCGCTAAGAAAAGGGAACTTGTGGATATATTGAGGTTGAGGGAACTTAGATAGCTTAAGATTACGGATAATATTAGCCTCATATACCCATCTTCAATATAGTTTGAAATGTAGGTATATAAGCTCAAGTCCTTATCCTCTAGGTCAGCTAACAATTCCTCAAAAAACCATACAAAGTATTCTTCACCCCTCCGAGATAGCTTCTTCAAACCAAGGAAGATTTTGGAAAGTCTTGTAAACTCTTTTACTCATCTCCATCACCTCCTAGCACAGAAAATCAGCTTCCTCTGCATCATAGGCACTCTCTCCCACGTGCAAAGGCTCTACAACCCATATTATCATCTACTACAAGGTCATAAACATCACCTGACTTGTGGTTACGGAAATAAGTGGTCATTGTACTTGAGTTATTTGACTTACGCTGTAGAAGAATCATGGATTCATACCAACCTTCAATAAAGGCAGAACCATACATGTCTGAGGTTGTAATTTTAGTCCACGTTCCAATTTCCTACTGTGGTGAATAAGCATCACAGCACAACCTGTATTCTTAGAAAGCCTTGTGAGCATCTCTAAGTCGTTCTACAATGTCTTGGTGTCTATTTATATCACCACTACCAAACAAGAGGTACATAGGGTCAATTATGAGCAATTTAACACCCAATTCCCTTTTATGTCATTCTCCAAACGGTAAACCTGTTCCATAGTGATATTGTCATCCACAAAATAGATAGGTGGTGGTGTATCACAACCAGTAACAGCATAAATCTTATGTTGCTCCATAGACAAGTTATTCTCACCTTGGATAATCAATACAGCACCTTGTTTAACTTTACGACCATCAAAAGGTTTTTCCTGTAGCTACAGCACAAGCTAAGTTTAGAGCAAAAGTAGACTTAAATGACTTAGAAGGTGCTCCAATAACTCCCACAGAACCATTCTCCCAGAAGTCCTCAATCAACCAGAAGTCTGTAGGGTCAAAAGGTTCAATCTCATCAACTCTGACAATATTGAACTTGTTCTTACGCTTTTTGCCTTTCTTGGAAACAGTTTTGATAGACTTACCTCCCTGTTCCTCAATACTCATCTTACTGGTCAATTCTGTGACAAGTTCTACCTCTTCCTCAGATTCCTCTGCAAGTGATTCACTCTTAGCAAAGGCCTCTATTTTACCTCAGCATCAACTGTCTCTTCTGTGAACTTAGCTTTTCCATCAGGGGCATTGAGTAATACAAATTTGACCTCTTCCTTAGAAGCTCCATTCATAATCATTTTTTGCTCTAATTTCCAAGCCCATTCTGACCTATCCACAGCTAACTCATGAGTAAACTCCTTAAAGGCATTATATTCCTCTAATACAGCATCTAGGTCAAGGTTAAGGTATTCAATATCCTCATGCTCAACTACTGCTCTTGAGCTAATATCCACATCTTCAAGGTACTTCATAAAGTCTCGCTTACGGTACACAGTTCCTTCACCTTGTAAACCACTTACCTTAAAGTCTGTAGCATACTTGTGATTCACTGTGCTAGGGATTCTGTATAAGTGTACAATATCCACACCACAAGGGTCAAACCATACTTTTTCACAAGTTTTCTACACAGAATCTCATGCTCTTGTGGATTGACCTTGTTATCTAACACCCACACACCTTGATATTTGTTAGGACTAGTTTCCCAACAATAACTAGGTGGAAGGTCTGTAGGAATAGGTGCTCCATCTATGTCTTGTGCAATGATATAAGTGTCCTGTGCATTGGTCTTCTTACGCTCTTTTCCCCCTGTAGGAGTGAAAGATAGGTAAAGGTCATACTTGTCTCTTAATGCTTTAACTTTGACCCAATATGCTTCACATAGTGCTTTGCTTGCTCAAAATCTCTACTGAACCTATCTTCAAACTCAGGGTCTTCTTTCACTTTACGCTCTAGGTAAAATTTCTTATTTACCCCCAAAGTTCACAAGGTCTTTCTCTCCAAAGTTACGCTGTAGGAGTTCTATAAATTTATTCTTAGCCACTAGCACACTCCTTGCACAAAGTACCCATCTCTAGGGTCAGCATCTTCTGGAATCATAGCTCTAATATTTGCACGCTCATAGTAATTAAATGCTTGCCACAAAGGAACTAGTGACTGCTTAACCTCTGCAATAGGGTCTAATACTTTCAGAATCTTATTGACTACCTTACTAGCCTTACCTCTCAAGAATCGTTTAGTCCACTTGAGAAGGGTGTTAAACTTTCCCACAGAACCCTTATTGTCCTGTGCTTTATCCTCCACAGAAACAGCTTCTAAGACTTCCTCTGGACTTACCTCAGCACCTAGATACTCCACAGAAAGCTCAAAAATCTTGTCATGAGCATTCTTAGGTGTAAGCTCTGTGATTAGTCCTAAGTCCTTCAAAAGGTTCAAGTTATTGATATAGGTTCGATAGTTTACATCACCCATAAGGTCAATCAGGTCATGTGAGGTAGTGTGTAGAGTAGTGCTCTTTTACCTCTCTTGTAGTATGCTGACCAGAAAATACCTAGTAATTGCACAGCACGGATAGGCAATTTCCACTCTGTAAGCCAATGACTTTTCACAGAAATATAGTCTTCCACAGCATACTTGTTATAAAACTCTGTCTTAGTCACAAGAGTTCGTTTACAGTAAAAGTCACCATTGGTATAGCTAAATCTAGTATCATCAAAACGCTTCACAAGACCTAACTTCACAAGTCTAGTCACAGAATTGGAAATAGTCTGATGAGTATATCCAAAAATATCAACTAGCTGTTGATTAGTGTAGTGAGAATAGACTTCCTTTTCACCTTCCTTGGCAAATGCACACAGGAAGCTATACAAGAAAATGTCTGTGAGATTCTTGAGTTCATTTTGTTTGAACATTTCAAGATAAACCTTAAAATACATTGATTACACCTCTGTTTCTAATTTATTGATAAGACTAGTATACCACAAAGAAAAAAGATAATGCAATACCTAAAAATAGAAAATTGGTTATTGTCCCCTAAAAAATGTTTGCAACTTGATTGCGAACATTTTCTGTTGGACTTTTACTTAGTCTTTTAGAACTGTTTATGTAACTAATTGATGGTAATAACCTTATTCCTATAATACCTAATATATATTATAAAGTATTCTGGTTATTTCCACCAAAAGGGTACATAATTGATTATTTTAGTGTAATTCACTTGTGTTATTTTCTATCCTGTGCTATACTTATAAGTGAAATACATAAACACCTTAAAAAGGGGTAGCAAATTCGCTATCCTCTTTTTGTGTGCTTAAATGTGATTGTAGATTTTTCCTTCAAGAACATACTTGAGTTGCCAGATATTTGAGATTTCAGCTCCTAGTGAGTAAGCAAGGTCAATAAAATCCAATAGTGTATCTTTCTTCCCAACCTTCCTCAATGTATTTGTCAAAGATTTCTTCACACTTGAGGAATTTTGACTTATTCATTTCCTTAAAGTAGGTTTCGGCACTTGCATATCCTCCCTTTTTACTCCACAAGCTAGGACGAATAGCCCCAAACTTAGGAGGGAAATTAGTAGGAGTAGTTTTAGGTTTTACTGGTGGAACATACTTAGCCACATATTTCCATTCACTTGTATCTTGCTCTTGTGCCCATTTGAGGAACTTGATAAGCCCTTCTGTGTTGTACTCATAGGCTTCAAGATTGATAAATTCATCTGTGTGATGCTCATTCATGTAACTTGCTGATACATTCACAATAGGCTTGTTTAAGTGTGGCCCTAATACAGCAACATCTGTGTAAGACCCTGTAGCCATTGTGTAGGTTTCCCCTAGTTTGTCAAAGATTTCTTGATGGCTCTTAGGGTCAAAACTATAGGTCACCATTTCATGCCAAGATGATTCATGAACACCTCGGTCAATCTGGATAAGCATAGAAGCCTCTCTTAGCTCCTCTAATGCATTTTCATCCACTGCCTTATGAGAACCTACACAACCTACTTCCTCGTCTGTAGTGAAGAGAATATGAGGTCTGAGACCCATCTCAAGAATATCTAGGATAGTTTTAACTCCTACACGGTCATCAGCACCTAAACATTGGATAGTAGACTTACATTCTGGGAGATAGTAGGATATACTTGTCTGTGACCAGAATATCCTGAACTTCTGGAGTACGTTCTTTTTCTGTGCTAGTGACTGTGGTAGTCTGGTAGTAAGTTCCATAGTTGTAAGTCTTTCGTTTTGTGTTGATTGTATCTAGGTGAGCCACAAGACAAGGCTGATTCTTCTTAGGACTGATTGCCATAATCATATAGTCTGTGACCTTTAAATCTGTGTATCCATAGTCAGCCAATACTTCTTGAAGCCATGAGAGCATTTCTGATTGACTTTTTGTTAATAGGTGGATAAATGTGTAATTCATAATGTGATTCTCCTTTAATTTTAATATTTTGTACTTAGTAAGTCTTTGAGTGCATTAAGCACAATGTGACCTGATTGTTTAGTTCCACTCTTGAGTACATGACCTGAGTAAAATGTATGTGAGTATAGCAAACTACTACGTTCACTAGGTGACAATTCATTGTTGATTGTGTTTCTTAGACTGTAATGAGTAGTTCTATACTCATCCATGTCCTCTTCATTAAATTTTGAAAATACTTGCTGTACCCCCAATTTTGCATAGTCATTTCTTGCTTGATTTGCCCAGAAATTAATATAGTTTCCATTCTTATCTCTGTAGTTATCACAAGAAATATTCATACCATAAATTTTAGAAAATTCATTAATTTTACGGTTAAATACAATGCAAAGTAGGGTAGTAGTAAATTCATAGCAGGCTTTAGCTCGTGTACCTTCAAAGTCTGCATAAGTTCCTGCATGACCTAAATCACCATTAGAATCCTTTGTAGAAATAGGTACGCATAGAAGGACAAAGAGATACCTCACCGTTACTATTGATGATAGTAGAATAGCCCTTAAGATAATTGAACCCAAAGTGTTTCAATACTAGGTGAGTATCAGCACCTGCTCCACTATTCCAATTATTACATGAGCCATTAAATGCCCATTTATCAACAAGTGTAGGGATTTCAAAATCTGCATAGTCTACCCACAAGTCACGAACACGAAAGAGGACATGACCCATAGTAGAGTAATTTTTATAATTCCAATCTTCCCACCAGTTTTTAACCTCACCAAAATGTTGGATTTCCTTGTCTGTGTAGCTAATTCCTGCTTTTTTTGAGCTGTTTAGCCAACTTAGGTGCATTTTGTGATTCATCTAGCACAAGTCCAAAATAGTCTTTGACCATACTTGCATAGGTGAACTTTTTAAGGTTAGGATTGTGCTCCAAAATAGCCTTGTCAAATTTTTTGCTAATATATTCCTGATAGGGCTTAAGTGCCTTTTCAAACCCATCTTGTCTAGGAAATACCCCTTCTTTTTGCATATAGTAGCATAGAACTTTAGGGTATTCCTCAAGTGAGTTTTTGTTAATAAAGTCTTTTAGAGGCTCTTTAGTGACTGATTTACCTGATTCACCACTTTTCAGATTCTCACGCATAATGAGCTTATCCAATAGCTTGACAAGATTATCCTTGTTATCCTCATACCATTTTTTCTGGTCTTTTCATAAGGATTCTTTCAGGGTCAAGACTTACTAGGACTAGAGGGATAGGAGAGACAAAATACTCATCTTTAAAGGTATACCCCATCTTAAAAATGTCTTGGTATTCACGGATTTTTTCCACAATATCCCAACCACGTAGCACCTCTGCAAAGTCTACAGCACCATTTAAAGCCTTAACACTAGTAACAAAATTATCTGATTCATAGTTTCCATCTGTGATAGACTTAAACTGTTCCTGTGCTTCATTCAGCTTACCTTCTAGCTCCTTATTTGTTTTAGACTCTTCCACAAGTACCTCCCATTCTGCTGTGGTCAAAAGTGAGTTTTGAAATGCTTCCTTGAGTTCCTTTTTAACTGATTTTAGTTTCATTTTGTGATTCCTTTCTACAATATACATAATTCCTTTTACACCTATAAACTTACCATGTTTATAGAACTTTCTACCTGTGATATACACACGTTTTCAGTATATCCTAAATCTCTCAAACACTCTGCTGTTATTTTAGAGACTATGATTCCATCATAATTCCTTAATAATTCTTGCATTTTACGCTCTGTTATGTTTGAGGTATAGGATAACTTTGTCAGCTTGATTCCTTCAATTTTTCGTTTCCTTCTCAAGCTAACTTCTGCTCTTAGTGGTTCTTTCTATCACAAGGAAATAGAGTTTTAATAATATTCCTTGCTTATCCACAATGTCAATGTTATGTCCTGTTAAGTTTGCTAACAATAACTTGCCTCCTATACTTTGAAACCTGATTGATATAGTATGTTTTCAAAAAGGGATAGTTTCTAAATAACCCATTATCTTATTTCTTGCTTCTATCCCATATCTTTCATATTTTACAAAGTGTACTCTATATCAGGGTATCTTTTGTTGCCAATGTCATCCCCTTCATGTAAAATATGATTTACAGGGCAATAGTCAAAATTCTTACTTCTACCCCAAAAACCTCATTAGTATCTATAGTTCTTACCTTGATAATGTTGTCACCTATAACTTTAATGATTTTACAGGGCTTCATATAAGTAGCCCTAGAGTACCTATCTACTATAGCCCTAACCCAATCACCTTCTTTTTAAATTTATTCATCTGTACCTCCTTATACTGTAAACTTATTTATATACCTAATATCATCATAGAAAAGAAAATCTTTCCAAAATTTAGGTGTGATACAGCAATACCATTTGACCTATAACCTATAAACTTAAACAATTCCCTTCATCATCTTTCACACACATTCCTTTTTGTAGGATTTCATCAGGAGGAACTAGTTCAAAAAATGTCAGTATCAACGTCATAAGTTGAACCATCCCTCTCTAAACATCTAACATTTATTTTCTCATCAGATAGAATCTCCACAACCTCACAAGGGCGCTTATATGTGGTGATTCCATACCTATTAGTTTTACACCTTACAATATCTCCAACTTTAAACATGTAACCTCCTCTTCTGACTAGTTTAAATAACGTTAAATTTGCGCGCTTTCTTTCACCATTAAAATCCTTACATTTATGGGGTTCTAGTATTTTAACCAAACCATAATTTCTTTCTCCCAATTCCACAACCTGACAAATTAAGCCTTTATCATAAAATGAAACATCTTGAGTTAACTCTATAATATCCCCTGATATTAAATTCCATTATACACCTCCTAGAATCCTATCAACGTAATAAAATTTTGTGATAAAACCTAAATCAAGGGCTTTTGTAAATCCTTACCTAGTGTAAAAGGAGGTTCTGATAGATTGTCATAGCTATACATGACAAAAAATATCAATCATAAAATTATCAAGAATTTCATTTGTGACTTGAGACTTTTTAGCCTCTTTCCATAGATTTTTCATTTCCTTTTTCTTGTTATATACTACAATTCCCATAATTTACCCCTTAATCTGTAATAAAGCTAAACTCATAGGAGAATACCCCTAAAGCCCCTAAAATACAAGTAAATGAGAAAGTTTTTGCTTACTAATGATTGAACATACCACAAGAAAAGCAGGTAGTCCAAAAACTTTAATAATTTTCTTTAATTTCATTGTGTTTCCTTCCTTTGATTCCTACAATGCCCCTAGGAAGCCATAGGAGGCTCTGGTTCATTTTAAATAGTTCATAGTATGATTATACCCCATGGCCTAAAACCTTGCTACATGGCTAATAATAGTCTTCTACGCTATATTGATTCCATTCGTCATAATCTACTTCATAAACAATGACTTCCCCCTCAAGTCTATCATATACAGCTAGGCAGTATTTACCATACTTAATATATTTACTTAATATAGTATTGTGTTTAATTCTGTATAAATCTTGTCCTATTTGCTCTGTATAATCTTTTCTAGTTTTGGTTGTGTATTCTCAATATAAACCATACCAATCCACAAGCCTATATATATAAAATTACAAGACTATACCCCAATAATTTCAGTACCTTCATTTCTGTACCTCCTAAAAATATGCTATAGTGTTTTATTCCTATTGTCTATTATAGAGAGAATCCCAAAGGGCTATTTCTAACCCTTTTAGTCCTCCTCTTTCTCTAGATGGTCTTCTACACAATCAGGGCAGTAGTATTCCCCATCTTCTCCCCATGCTCCATTTTCATCATGAAATACACAACCACAATCAGGACAAGAACAAGCATAATCTCTATCTATATAATCACTTTCATAGTCTGCGTAAATGTATTGATGAGAAGCACAATCCTCTGAACAGAAGATAGCACCATCTGATACTTTAAAATAGTTACCTCTAGGGCTTAAGCATTCACCACAATGGTCACAAACATAAATTTCATCTGACCACTCATAATCTTCAATATTTGAACAGTATACAAAATCTCTATCATCTGTATCTATATAGCGTTCTAGGTTTTCACTCCAAAATTGACCAATAGATTCGTTAAAATCATTAATAACACCTCATAAGGTTCAATAGGTTCAATTTCACCCGTTACATAGTGACTATAACTATCAGCAGAGAGGTTTGACCAGTAACCAGAATCATTTGCCATGTATACAATTTTGTTTTCATACTTCACAAAGTCAGCTAAACGCTTGCCATAAGCAACACAAAGAAGAATCTGAGGAGCTAAATAGTATCCATGCCCATTATCACAATAGAGGTCAGCAACACCCAAAACATCATTACAGTCTTGAACATAGTAAAATCTTGCTGTAGGGTCTTTCCAAGTATCGAAAATATAACAGTATCTTGCCTCTTCTAGTGTATTCAATACAAAACTTGTCGCTTGTCCACATTCACCTTGAGAATTGCATGAGCCATCAAAAGCCCAATCGTCAATATCCTCATACTCTGGTAAAATGTTAGTGAATTTAAATCTATAGCTTTCTTCTTTTTTCACCATCAAAAACAGCATTAAAAAAGCTCTTGAAAGGCTTGTAATTCCTCGTTTGTGTAGTCTTTACCTGCTTTACTTAGTTGCTTAGATAACTTAGGAGCGTTTTCCCCTACAATAAATTCAATACCAAAATACATTTCCACAAGGTCTTTATAAGAAAATTGACCTTGAAAATCAACCTTTTCAATCTTTGCCATGATTTTATACCTATTTATAGCTGTTTAGCTATTTCCTTAAATTTTATTAATCATAGAAGGTCTGAGTTTTACAATGTTTCAAGATAGTTCAGAAAAGTTTTTCATGCAATAGATGAGGCTTTTGACTGATTCAATATTCTGATATGATTGTCTCACATTTTCTATAGTTTAATTATAGCACAATTATATCATTTTGTAAAGAGTTATTTGATATAATTGTGATATATTTTCTATGAGTCTATTATACCATTTTTAAGGTAGAAGTCAATAGTTAAATGATATAAAATGATATATTTTGAGAAAATTCTAAAGCCTTTTATGGTTTATTTTATAAAGGGTATTTATTGGGCTTTATATTTTAGTATTGTTTGGTATAAATTGTATGGGTACAGTTTGTATATGTATATAGGTACGGTTATTATAGGGAAATTTAATGTTAATTTATGGTATTTTGCTAGGGTGATTTTTGTTGGTATATGTAAATATGGTTATTTAAAGTACCCTACAAACCCTTGATACTACTGCATTTCTGAGGTGTTTATAGCTATTTATATAAAGGTATAGGATATGGAAAAATGTTAGGTATCAGAGATAGCGTTGCATAGCTTTAGATATTATACAATTATATTATGGGTATAGTGGTACAGTTGGAACAGATTCATTGGTACAGTTTATACAATTAAAAATATGTAATAAATAGGGTCAATTAAAAATAGGTGTAGGGGTAGGGGGCTCAGATAGCAATAC
>VOFH01003270.1_pt1 | contig 32389 bp, 45 predicted proteins | sample 5384091 | NCBI WGS metagenome assembly VOFH01 (sample SAMN12384727, study PRJNA508395) | human gut metagenome | isolation source: healthy gut G | host: Homo sapiens
TCAGTGTACTTCGTTCAGTTACGTATCGCTCCAATTATCTTTAAGATCCAGAAGACAACTCTAAAGCATTCATTGTTTGTCCTCCAAAAGTATACTCAGCGCATATGCGCCTGTGAGGCAACCGTAATAAATTTACGATCGTCTAAAAGACGCATATGCCGTTTCTACCAGAAGAAATGCCTGCTTAAAAAGCTAATACACAGAGGCAGATCTGACAATTCTCAGTCACGCAAATCCCACTTTCGTGTATCATTGTGACAACATTATTATAATACATTTATGAAAAAAAAGAAAAGCATATATCTGGAAATTTAAGGCAGAAATTTAAAAGTACGTGAGAATGTCTACCTGAAGATGATTGTAATCAGGCATACTTCTTGGCAAATATAACTATTAAGAGGTATGAACGTCAGAATCAAATTTACTTCTCTATGATAGGTTATGTTTAAATTATTAATAGGCCAAAATATGATAAAGTTAAATCAAAAATAGCATTAACATTAGCGCAGCAGTCCTTTTTACTATCAGGATGTCAAAAGCAGATACGGTAACAGGAACTAAAGAAAACCAAAAACAGTCAATTGTATCACAAGAAAATACGAATCAGAAATATAGTACAATAGCAGATTTAAAGAAAAATATAGTGGAAGATTCAGTGAGGAAATCAAACCTTTATATAACGTACCAAAAGACATGAGGAAATTCACATTTAAATTTAAAAGTAAAAGTGGATCCATTCAAAGGCAGTTACAGTACATACAGATAAATCATGTAATATGGATAGTATGATAAATCTGACGCCAGCTGGCTTTTCAACTCCATATGGTGAGGATATTTTAATTTATCCAAACGACCGGTATTAAATACTGCAGACCGTTTAGATTGTGACAACTAACACTTACGGATTATGCTCAATCTATTATCTCTGCATCCGATATGATATGGAAAGTCAGACGTGAAGAACTAGAAGCAGCCCATCATCATCCCATTTACACTAAAGGAGATGTACAGACTCCGACCGCCTATCCGGAGATAAGTACGGATGGGATGTTCTCTGTCAAGATAAAATCCTGTTGAGATCTGACACCTATCGTATCTACGTGAAGCACCTACGTAAGTAGTTCCGACCAGGATAGGTCAAGAAACCTGCTTCGCAGGAAAACGCCTATGTGGGTGAGCATCTTCATCTGTTAGATGAAATCCCTGCGGACCAAACAACCTTCACTAATTTTGGACAAAATGGAACTTCCAATCTGCTGACGGATGCAGCGGGAAATGTTTTAATCAAAATTCATTCAGCTAAATAACTATTACATAACTGCAGTGAAAAATGGAAAGGAAAGTTTCTTTAGCCAGGAAATATCTGGATGATATAACCATCAATTCCAAAGTCATTTGATGCTTATAATGGATTTAAACGAGATGAGTCTTACGTAATTGATTTAGCCAGAAACAGTTAAAGTCCAGATGGTGGATGGAAACTATACAGATATGCCGATTAATTTTAGAAGACAGACAATACATATCAAAATCTGAGGTGGAAATGATTGTGCAACCTATGAATATGAAATAGTCGGAACAAAGCTAAAAGGGACCATAAATTATCATAGCAAACAATAAAATATCCAGACGAAATTATATCAACAGCGACACCAAACTATGGATTATATAGCATTTCTTAAATATGGATACAGTGCCGGAAAACCAGAATTACCAACAATCAATGATGATAATTATAAGAACCGGTATGTAGACCTGACAAAGCTCAGCAAAATATCAGAGTGAGAGAGTATGGTGACCTATAACCAGGAAGCCTTACGGATGAGAGCAGACATGAAGCAGAGCGGATCTGCTTAGTGGCCAATATCAAAGAGACCCATTCTCCATTGATTATGTAGAAAGCTTTGGACTTGATATGGACCCAGTTTGGCGATGATACAAAATGACAGAAACAGAAACCGGCATCAACAGAAATAAATCCAGTTGAAACAACAGTGGTTGAGACAGAGGAGACAACTGAAACAATAAAACCAAGTCAGGAAACAGAACATCCAAATAAGAATGACGAGATAACAGCTTCAAACTTGATTGAGAACAAATCAACTCAGTACCCAGAAACCAGGTAGCGGAGGGGAAATTCGGAACAATATACAGCCAGTGGTTATCCCTCCTTTGCAGAAACAGCGGAAGAAGAATACATTGCAGAACAATTAATTAATCGGAATGAGAAATTCTCCAAACTAAAGCATTCCGTCTCTTCAGGATATAGGTACATTACAGGATGTCCTAATGAAAGTATATTACCAAAATCCATATGTATTTGGCTTTTCAGAGGCTAATTATGATCCGTATTCTATGGATAAGTTTATATCACATACAATCTATCGAAGGAAGAAATAGAAAACGGCAGGAGAAAGTGGATAAAGAATCTGATCGGATTATCAATGAAATCATAAAGCCATCGATGAACGAAGATGATAAAGTAAAGGCAATTTATGACTACCTGGAAAATAGTACGGAATACGATCATGATGCATTAGAAGCAGCAGAGGCAAGCGGATTCCAGAGTGTAGTTGGTTTTGAGGATTCGTTCAACACATATGGGATTTTTTCAAGAAAAAGGTGTATGCCAATCGTATGCATATACTACAAACCTTCTATGCAAGAAAGCAGACAAAATTCCATCAAGATTGCAGGCTTCATGACAACATTGCCACATGCATGGAATGCCGTTGAGTATGACGGATTATGGTACTGGATAGATGCTACTAATAATGGAAAATCGTCCGGTATACCGTATATGCTTTTATCAGACATCAAGTGACACAGCTGAAAACATGTACTATATCATGGATGATGGATTTGAACTGGATTCCAAGTTAAATGATGTGATAAACAATGATTCGTCAAAAGACTGGTATGTCAAGGAAAACCTGATTGCAAATAGCGAAAACGAACTAATTGAAAAGGTAACAGCTCATTTTAATGGCTCTGGGCCTTTGGCGGTTCGTTATACCTTTGATTTAGATATAGATGAGGATTTCATGACCTCAGTTAGCTAACGAATTGATAAAACACAAAGTAGATCTGACAAACACTAATATTGGCTCAACAATGAACTATTTCATCATGAACTAGTAGAAAAGAGAAGGCATCCAGCGCCTTCTTTTTTATCGATAAACAGTTGTATACAATTGAACTATCACGACTTATAGAAGTCATGGATTCTCACTTCACCTACAACTGCATGAATATGACACCTATGCCTTACGTTATATCCACGAGCACTGTAGACCATGTATTCTTGTTCATTTATTGATAAAAAATCTCATAGGAAGTGTTTATCATGATTAGGTACATTCTTTTCGGTATCTACATATCATCCTTTTTCAAACGTGCATATCTCATCAAGACTATTTAAATCAAAGAATATTCATAATTCAGTTAATGAAGGTTTCGATATTTTCATTGTTACGAAGTTGAGCCAATTGATTTGTACTGATATCATTTTCCCTACAAAATCGATTCTGCCCAATACTCTTTCCTTTAAAATAATAAACAACTTATCGAATTTATCAATCGGTACCTCACTTACTTGATTTTTTTAATTATAAGATTATTATCTTAGTATAACTATCTCTATATGTTGAGATACATAAAGGAGGACCTATGAATTTAGGAAGCATTTCAAGAAATTAACCGGATTTAGGAGCACGATGGAAACGAATTGACAAAAGTAGGAAGTATTATGTATGATGATAGCAAACAGGAATGAACGTTTCCTTTTATATGCATTATAAGAAATCATGAGCGAAATAGATTATATCATGGAAAAGTATAGAATATATAAATCAAACCAATTTTGAAGATGGGAGTTGTTAATTTACAGAATGAAATTATGCTTAAACGATTTTGAGCTTAAGGATGGTGACAATTGAAATCTATCAGAAGATGAATGGCAAAAGGTTGATATATATATAAAGTAAGAGGGAGAATTAGAACTGATTTCATTAACAGTATCCATACACTTATATGGAAGGATTCGTTTAACAGAGAAAGAAGCAAGGAAAGACTTTCGGAATGATGTTCTTTCATACTAATAGTAATTAAAGGAGGCAGGCGTTGTTCTATTAATTCATTAATGAGTATCCACCTAAATTTTATGAAAACAAATAAATTATTTGATTGGTTTAACGGCATGTTCATGTCATTGACCGCTTGCACGGCTACTACTGATAATGTAACAACACAACCAACAGATAGTCCCATTGTTTTACCCAACGGAATCAACACAAAAAACAGAAAAAACAAAACGACAGAACCAACAGATGGGACAGGAGATACTATGAATAGATATCGGGATGTACAAAGAACTTTGTAAATAAAAATGAAAACTGGATGTTTCAGTCCCTACAGTATTAAGGATGCATTTTCTTTATTGTATGAAGGAACAGAAGGAAAAGTAAAGGGATGAATTTGAAACAGTCCTAGGTTAAATGAAGAATCGGTTGTACACTTAATGCACGTGAATATGATGCCTTTATCAAGACATCAGATACAGATTCCGTAAAATTGCAAAAACCGTGCCTATGTCTCAAATGATGATAAGATACGGAATGCATTCGATATTAACGTCTTAGGACTTGGATAAGGATGGAAATCAAGGACCCAGGTGGATGATCCAAAGCGGCAAAGAGAAGATATCAATACATTTGTCAGTGATACAACAGGCATGAAAAATAGAAAATTTCATATCAGAAGATTTTATCAATGAAGATATCATCCCTATACTTGTAAATGCCCTTTACTTTAACCAGGCTTGAACTTTGATAAAGGAAACCATTTCATGGAACGATGGAAAACAATATAAAGCGTTCAAGAGTAAAGGATTATTTGCTTTCCTGCATTAAGGAAGTAGATGATGGTAATATTGATGTATTAAGGCTTAATTACATAAATGATGAGGATAGCAGAAGTAATTATGCTATGACAATATTCTGTAAAATCCGAAAACACAAAGATAATCATGTCGACCAATATTTTGAGTCATTGACAGATAATGAATTGAAACTAGTCATGGATTTTAAGAATAATAGATTAAACGGATATGATAAAGCAGAATTCTATGTGCCAAATTTTGAATTTAAAAATAAGTGTTCTTTAGTCCAAAGTCTGCAGAGAATGGGAATGGTTGAAGCGTTTAGCTCTTCTGATGGTTTCAGGAAACTTGGTCCGGTCTGTATAAGTGATGTTGTCCATGCTACCTATATAAAACCAATGAGACAGGAACAGGAGGCGGCGGCCGCTACTGGAATAGGTATGAAAACGATGAGTGCACGGATTGAGGAGCAAAAGTTAAGAAGGTAATGGCAAATGACACGTTTGTTTTTTATCAGATATAGATACCGATGATATCCTTTTTATGGGGAAGGTTGTACAGCCAACAGAACCAGTTAACTGAAGTTAAATAATGACTATATAATACACAAGGGCTATGTATGATACATAGCCCTTTTTGCTATTTTAAGCATTGGTACGTTCGCTTTTAATGGTCATTCAACATCAAAATGAAATTATCATTGCCTTTATACAAGCTTTTGAAACATAGTTACAAAAGATTTTTATAAGCAATAATAAAGAACTACTGGAAAGAGTTTGTAACATAATCATTTCTCCTCTTCATTTGTATTCTCCATTTCTTCAAAACCATCACAGTATCTCAACCATACAGGATCAAAATTGAATGGATGAAAGAACCAGCCGTGAGAAATCCCATGTTCATCACCAATTGCGACAGCAAGGCGATTACTGCAACAACTATGGGTATCTCCGGGAAAATCGTGCCCTATATTTGCATTTGTAACAAGCCTGTGACATATCAACGTTTTCTTTTGATTTAGCATAGGCGATTAGTCGTTTTTACATTCATTAAAATAGTTACTTGATCTTATCTGAAAACTTACTTAGAAAATCATCTCCATCACCAGTGTTCTCATTAATGATTTTTAAATATTCCATTGTTTCGTTCTTCATTTTAATCATAAATATTTCTCCTTTTATCTACTATAAATATAATATGTATTAATCTGAGCAAAATAATGATAAACAACTTTTATTTTGCCTTATCCGGAATATCTCAAGAGCATAATATTTAAAATGATAAAAGAAGGAGACAAAGTGAAAAATAAATTAAAGCAAAAACACCATTTAAGCAAACACAAATAGGGAGTCAAACGGCTCCCGAAAAAGTAATATTAAAAACAGCAACATTGACTGTCATCCTGTGACTAAATAAACCATGGTTTATACCAATGATAAGAGTCCGGGCTCAAAAAGTCCCACTTGTTTGTGCTTGAAAGGATGACGGCACATATAAACATACGGGGTCGAAACAAAGTTCGCCACTCCTCCTCCCGTGCTCTGTAGTGTATTGCTGTTTCAAAATCTATTATAAACAAATTAGAGGAGAGACACAAAAGCTTTTTCATGACTTATTTGTGCCTTGAGCGAAGCGAAAGGAATGGTGAAAATATGAAGGAACATTATAACATCATTCCACCATTGAACAAGAAAGATTTTGTTGCCTGTATCAATAAAATCCAGGATGTTTACAGCAAGATTGAGGCAATCTCGGATGTATTAAGAGAAAACTGTCCGGAATCAATTTATTGGCCTCCATCCTTACATGGCCAGCTGATTGAAGTACTGAAGAAAATCTTTAGGGAGGATGGAAAAGAATTTAGTTTTATTGAATACTATATTTACGATCTGAAATATGGCAAGGAGTGGTGCGAAGATTCCATCAGTATTGATGGAAAGCCCATTACATTAAAAACACCAGAAGACTTATATGAGGCATTGCTGGACGAGATGAACCGGATGTAATATGGTGTTGTGAATATGATCTAATTAGAGCCTTAAGGCTCTTTTTTCTATTTGCTGGCAGATAAATACAGTAGCAATTCTTTGTTAATATCACTATATAAGTGAAAAAAGTAGGTTTATATGGTAAACTTATGGAAATGGGAGGAATTTAATATGATGGAAGATGAAAAATATAAGTTTAATATCTACGTTGAAAATGCACCTATCAATCCATTGGAAAGACATACGATAAAAAGATACTAAATGAGCAAGGAATAGGAATTGTTTTCTTGGAATATCGAGGATTATGAATTCTGCTTTTGATGCAATCCCAATTTTTTTTAAATCCTGAAATCATATAAGCTTATTGGTCAGCAGTATTATGACTTCTGCCATGTATGACTCTTTAAAGACAGCTTTATTTATTTTGATATCTAAAATTTCATCCAGGTTAAGCAGAAGAAAGAAACAAGACAGTGGAGCTGCTTTTCGATTCAAAGTAAGAAATGCTGATATATTTGCTGATATTCCATCGGATTGAATGACATACAATTCAAAGCATATATGGATATGGTGCGTGACACAAGCACTGCCATTTACAAAATGCAGGAAAACACAGAAACAGAATACACAAATTTATTCCTTGTATATGATAGCGAAAAAGAGAGCATAGATGTAAAAAAACAGTGTCAGAGTATGCAAAATGCAAAGGAATAAAAAGGAGAATAAGAATGTGTCATGGACCAAAAAAACAAAAGAGATAGTTAACAATATAATGAATTATGTGATTGGAAAAGGTGCTAGTGATGAAATTAAGAAAAATCAACATAGCGTAACCAAGGCTCTCTCTCTGTCTGCTGATAACCTGTGCCTGGAATCTATTAAAAATGATTTATGGCAGCATATCCTGGATAGAATAAAATGTTTTAATAGGGATGAATTGTTATTTTTAGCGGAATTTATGAGGGAGAGTTTTAGTGCAAGATTGTATCCAGTTGCTTTTGCTGGATCAGTTTGCAACAATAAATGACATAGGAATCTATATTTCAAAAATTGTATTAGGTAATGAGATACTATTTAATAATCGCTCATATATAAATATAGCCAGGTTAAAATATCTTATAGATTGTATCATATTCTATGATAATGTAAAAACTAAGATTGCATATTCAAAAAGAAATACCTTGTCTGTTTCAATAGATGATATATTTGAGCCGATAAAGAATGAAGTGGTTGATAAGTTTTTTCAAGGATACGATCTTTATTTAAATAGTATAAAAAGTAGAAGACATGAAATTAGTGATCCAAAACTAAGACAATACTTAACGGATATTCATTTGACACCAGACGAAATATATAAACAGGCAAATCCTGTTATTGAAGATATTGTTGGATTTAATTATGATGATGTTGATTATTTATTAGACAAGATTCCTTATATAATGTTAAATATATCATACTCCAGTGACAAAAGAAAACCGGTTTCATATAAAAATAAAAGGGATGATTTTATTGACTTTTTTCAGGAATACTATAAGCGAAGACCATTTAATAAAAGTATTAGAATATCTGTCAATCAATCATTGCATAAATGATGGAAAGCACAGTAATCGCGAAGTCGAATTAAGATGTATAACGGAAAATAATGAAGTTTTATCGTTTGCTATACGTACTATTGTTGAAAGTCTTGGTATCTTCAAGAGAATTACAATAACCGGTCATTTCATGGATGAAGTAACGTATTCTTATCAAAAAGCAAAACTGGAACTTCATAGTACGGATTTGATTAAGCAGCAGCAAGCGATGTCAACATACTTTTCCTATGTCGTGGCAGAACTGTTTGAAACATATGGTTATTTAATTGCTAAGGACTCCAATGGTTATCCAGCTGTTGATATAAAAGACATTACAGTAAATGGTTCAAAACTTGTATTTAATGATATCGACGTTCTTGCTTTTAATAAGAATACAAATACAATCATAAATTGCGAACTAAAGTATTATAAAGTTAAGATGGATTATGCTGGAATGACAAAGGATGCTTTGGATAAAGAAAAATATGAATCATTACTTAAACGGGAGACTACGCTGAAGAATAATAAAAGTGCGATAGTAAATACGGTGTTTGGTCTGAGTATTCCTGATTCATCAATAGAAGTAAAATCAATTGTTGTTACCTCAAGACAGAATTATAATACAAAAATATAACCGAATATAATTTTGAGGAATTCAAGAGGAAGTTGTTAAATAATGAAAAATTATAGAAAATAGGGATCTGACATGTTCAGCTCCTTTTTCATGGATTATGTAATGCTTTTAGATTACATATTATCATAAAATACAAAAATGCAGGAGAGAATAGCCTATGGAAAAGTTGTCTGATCAGGAAATAAGGATTGAATTAATCAACAGACTCAAAGAAAAAGTATTTAAAGAGATTGATATAATCTTAAGAAATGATTTGAGATTAATCAAACTGTACTCATTATCGGACCTAGAAGATGTGGAATCAGACCCATATAATGAGTTCTGCTATTTATCAAAGGAAATGTCAATATGCCTTTTATGAGGGAATGGATTACGAAACACTCATTCATGGGTATTATAAGAGTCTCTGAGGAAAATGATTGTGTGATTTATAAAATCAGTAACCACCATCTTGAATTGTGGTTACAGGATGACTATAATTTTATGTGGAACTTGATTGAGAATTTTTGGATATGATGCCTTACATTTTGACTGATGAGATGCTGGAATATAAATTTACAAGCATATTTGAGAGGCCTTATTCAGGGAGAAAAAAAGTGATGCATGAAAGGACAGAAAACTGTCCTTTTTTTCATATACTGAACCGTCTTGTGAAAATCAAATATTTGACTTTAGGAATGAAGTCCTGCTACTGCGGATCCAAATGGCTTATATAGTTCAGCACCTACTTCAGCAACCTGGATCTTGACAACGGATAGAAACTGGTGAGATTAAATCTACCTTTGTTGAATCTGAAATCACAGTAAGCCAGGTGAAAGTAGCTGCCCGGTTATGTGAAGACTGGAGCCTTCAGAAGACTATTAAAATATTTAAAAGCTGTGCTTATGCATAGATTTTTTAGGAATTAAGCACTTTAAGAAAATCACTATCCTAGTATAAATAAAAAAGGAGAATAAAAATGGATGGTATATTATTAGCAGATGGGACTTTTGTCACAAAGAATGCTCCATATCATATTGATATGATAAAAGGTATCTTTACTGATTGTAAGTCTGAACAGGAAGCAATTAAAAGGCATAAGTGTGTTATCGTGGTTGAAAGCCGGGATATACATACAGGAATCCATTGTATGAAGGACGATTTCATAGTATTTGCTGGAGATGATTTAACAAAGGAACAGCTATCTTATCTGGAGAAACATATCGATGAGCTGACATTATCCCAAATCAGGCAGATTCCTGAGTTAGCACAGATGAAAGGCCTCCATTATTATGAAAAAATGTAATGACTGCTTCTATTGTTCCATTGGGGCTAACTTCATAAAACGGAAATCATATATTTTCTGACCGGGGAGGACAAAGGTGAATTATTTTAAAGGAAATTTAAGACCAGATGATTATTGTGAATCTTGCAGGAAATGTAAGGAGGAAGAGATGTAGAAATTCATTTATTTCGTCAATAAACCAGCACTGCTGGTTTTCTTTTGTGTAGATATATGTTATAATGACTAAATAATAATGACATGGGAGAAATTGAGTATGGATATAATAAACGAGCTTTTGCTGCTATATAAAGAGAATGAGTCGTACATAAAATTCCTGATATTTGGAAGTAATCGATTTAAAGAAAAAGTATAGGACATAAGCCAGGAGAGAAGATTAACGTTAATAAATATAAAACGGTACAATTAAGACAAAATGAATTCCTGTACAGAATCTATTTCTTAAATTGTATAGTAATCATATTACAGAATTTTTCTATATGATATTGTGGAACATATAGGTATTGTTTTACCAATAAGCTTACGATTAACGTTTATAGTGCTAGAGATGTTTTTTCTTCTAGTCTTTTTATGATGAAACATATAAATCAGGAATCATTGAGTTGTTTTTCCCAAATACAAAGCAGTTGATAAAACAGAAATTCCGTTGTTTCGTATTCATATTACCATGTTCTTAATATATGTGATTTCAGTTTGTATATCATCGTTCAATTTAGGCTTAGCATTTGGCTTCATTATAATTTCTCTCTGCTGCTTTTTTTTTGTCATATATAAAATCATAAGTCTTTCCAGTGATGAAACGAACAAGAAGACAATCTACTCGTTCGTATCAAATAGCCAGTATAGCAATTCAAATGATAATATCAAGTTTGAGCTTGACATTCGTCTCAAATGGATAAATGGAACAGTATATCAGGTGAATCTGTTGATTTCTGAATTCCTGTTTGTGATAATGATGATATCATTGTGCTGGTGTCAAAAGATATTGTTAATATAGATACAATTAAAACTATTGGTATGGATAAACTTGGACAATCAAATAGATTCAAAAAAGAAAGGATAGATAAAATAACTATTGGCAAGGTTGAATTAAAATATGATACAGAATGTGGCTGGCATAAAGTTTAATACGTATTAAGTAATTCAAACTATAAATAAGAAATAAAAAAGGATATAATAGAATGAGCACAAGTTATGAAAGAACCTTTCGGGCAGAGGTGTTAAAGGAATGTTTGGCCGGAGTAGCTGGGAAACTATTAAGAACAGGTACAAAAAAGAAAAACGCTGGCTATTGAAGCAGGTGTTCTTGCAAATAAATTATTAGATCCAGAATATGATAATGATGAAGCTCTTGATGAAGCATATAAAGAATACGAAAACTATAAAAGACTTTATGAAGAATTAAAAAAGGAGTTTAACTCCTTTTTTCCTTTTAAGACAAGGGCCATGAAAGATAAAAACTGCATCAAGCAGTTTTAAAATCCAAGCACAAATAAGATTCCAAGTAATGGAAGTCCGAAAAGTATAGTTAAAATAGCTCCTGCTATCATTGCCAAGATAATTCGAGTAATTCCATGGGCAGTCAATCCATTATAAGTAACATCACTAAAAAAGTAAAAGAATAATGTTATAATACAAAGAATAACTAATAAAAGCTTCATGATTTTCCCTCCATATGTCACTTATAAAAATAGTATGGAAGAAAATAATGAGAATTAAATTGAATCCATATTGCAAGTGAATAAAGAAATATGGAGCATGCAGCCTTCTTCTTATTCAAGAAAGGAGGGCTGCAGAAACGATGCCTCCTTTTACATAGGAGGAATATTCATAGTATAAAGATATTATAAATAAGTCCATATTTAACAACCCTATTTTTGTTGCAGATTTATTTATTCAATTATATTTGGAGGAGAACCGCTGACTGAAATTCCATTGAAGGAAGTTCAGGAAATGATAAGAAAAGAGTCAGAAGAATCTGGCTCTTTTTTGTCTTCAGTAATTGATTGAAGAAAAATAATATATAAAAACAATTTTTGATAAAATCCCACATATTAAATTTTAGAAAAATAAAATATAAAATATAGTGGAGAAGAATAGATGAATGCGGGAAAATTATGGTTACTTAGAGAATTTATAGGAACAAATAAGGTTTTATTTAAAATTCCAGTCTATCAAAGAAATTATGATTGGTCAGAGAAAAATTGCAATAGATTATTAGATGATACAAAAAGAATATTGGAAACAGGAAAGAAACATTTTTTGGGCACGATTGTTTTATGGCGTCTAAAGAACATGGATTTTCCTTACAGGAATATACAATAATAGATGGCCAGCAGCGACTTACAACAATGATGATATTATTAAAGGCCTTGGCTGATGCTGCGGAGGGTGTTGATAACATCTGCAAATCAGAAATTAACGATTCCTACATACATAACAAATACTGTGAAATTGAGGAGTTCAAAGTTAAATTAAAACCAATCAAATCAGATAATGATCAATTTGTTGCCCTATTAAAGAATAAGTATGATGACATAGATCCGAATAGTCGCATATGGACGAATTATCAAACGTGTAAAAACAAAATTGAAAAGTGGATGAAAAATGGAATATCACCAGGAGACATCCTAGCTGCACTAGAAAAGCTGGAAATTGTAAATATCGTATTGATTGAAGGCGAAGATGACCCGCAGGTGATTTTGAAAGTATCAATTCAACAGGATTAGAATTAACACATGCTGACTTGATTAGGAATTATCTTCTTATGAATGCCAAAAATCAGGATTTTCTATATGAAGATTATTGGACATGTATTGAAAAAATGTTAAAAAGAGGTAATGATTATTCGAACCTGAATTTGTTTTTTTACTCAATACTTGATTTATCATAAGAATATCAAGAATACTCCTGATTCTAGAACCAGTGAGATGAATTGATAAATCAACTGGTTTGGTTGTCAAATCATAAAAATCAAACCATAATATTTACATAAAATCATATGGAGAAGTCAAACTCGGTTGTCGAGGTTCAAATTCAATCAAAAAGATTTCATATAAATACCGCATCTATCCGAATAAATCACAGAAGCAGATATTAGCACAAACTTTCGGATGTGTCCGATTTGTATATAATCATTACCTGGATAAGCGTATCAAAGCCTATGAGGAAGATAAAACTACACTGGCTATACAAAATGCAGTGCTGACTTAACAAAGCTTAAGAAAGCAGCCTGGATATGAGTGGCTAAATGATGTGGACTCCACAACTCTTCAAAGCTCCTTAAAGAATCTGGATACTGCCTTCAAGAATTTCTTTGAACAGCCGAAAGCTGGATTTCCTAAGTTTAAATCGAGGAAGACGCACCAGACATTCCTATACCTCAAAATACACGAATGGGAATATTTCTCTTCTGGAAAAGCATATTAAACTGCCAAAGTTAGGCAACGTAAGGACGAAAGTATCCAGACCAATTACTGGCCGAATCTTGTCAGCGACTGTAAGTCAGACATCCTCCGGCAAAATATTATGTATCTGTGTGCTGTACAGAAGCAGAAGTGGCATCCATACCCAAAACAGACAAATCGGTTGGCTGTGATCTAGGGATAAAAGACTTTTTGATTTTTCAGACGAAACTGAATCCATTAAAAATCCGAAGTATCTGCAGCAGGACTTTAAAAAACTGGCCAGACTACAACGATCTCTGTCAAGAAAAAACAATTGGCAGCAGCCGTTATAACAAGGCCAGGATTAAAGTAGCCAGGCAGCAGGAGAAGATATCGAATAAGCGAAAGGATTTCCTACATAAGCTTAGTACTCAGATGATTAGAGATTATGATATCATCTGCATCGAGGACTTAAATGTCTCCGGTATGATGAAAAATCATAAATTATCCAGAAACATAGCGGATGTATCCTGGTCTGAGTTTGTAAGACAACTTACATATAAAGCCGAATGGTATGGAAAGCAAATTGTAAAGGTGGGCCGTTTCTTTTCGTCCAGCCAGATCTGCAGTAGTTGTGGATATAAGAATCCGAAACTTAAGGATTTAAGTATTAGAAACTGGACTTGCCCTTTATGTGGAACCAGACATAACAGAGACAAGAATAGCGCAATAAATATCTTAGCCGAAGGATTAAGATTGGTAACTATTTAATAAAAGAAGGGTTGGGACGACCCAGATTGCCCATAGAGAGCTTGTAAGACTTTGTGACTAATTCAGCTGTTACAAAGCAGACTCGATGAAATAGGAATCTCTCACTTCTATAAGTGGGAGTAGTTCAAAGAAAGTTTAATAGAAGAATTTAAAGCAGATAAATCTACATTTTTCTATTTCCGTTATTGCTGATGATTATATTGAAGATGAAGAAGAATAAAATGCCTTTAATGTAGAAAAACAACTCAGAACATGCTTATAAGGTTTATCATATAAAGGTTTGCAAGATTAGAAAAATAACAGGCCAACTTAGGTTGGTTTTTTTTGTTTACATAGCAAAAGTGATGAAGTAATTGCAAAATTTTAAGTTATATAAATACATTTTCACCATTATATAATTGTTACAGTCGCGTGGAGATAGATAATCTGTCTCCCAAACAAAATCCTACAGCACGACTTTGGATTGACTAGTAATGAAAACGCTTAACACAAGAAAGTAAAATGTGAAAATAGAGGAGCTAGGATTTATGTCAAGGATGAGAACATTTACTGCCTTATTTCTGAAGGCATTTGAAACAGGGTAAGGCGATTTTGGCACCAAGGAAATATGGTGAAAAATCTTTGTAGGAAGGAGTTTTATTTACTTGTCAATTTCCATAAAGTGGTTATAATAATAGTAGGATAACCATTAAAAAGGAGATTGATTTATGAAGACAACAAAAAGATTTTTTAGCACTGGCATTAGCAGTAATGACAATGTTATCTCACGATTCCAGTATCTGCAGCTGTTTGGAAGCAGGATAATACTGGTTGGTGGTATCAGGAAGACAACGGTTCTATCCGGCTAACACCTGGAAATGGATTGATGGCAACAATGATGGTGTAGCAGAATGCTATTACTTCGATGGTAATGGCTATATGCTCAGCAACACAACAACTCCGGATGGCTACCAGGTAAATGCAACTGGTGCTTGGGTTGTGAATGGTGTTGTACAGACACAGGCAACTGGTTCCGCAGGCAATGCGACACACAGTGGAACTATGATCCAGCTCATCCTCTTGGCAGGTAAGATTGATGAGTGGGACTTAAGACTACCTAAGAATTATATTGGCTATGCCGTGATTGTAAATGATAATGTGCAAGCTTTGCTAACAGGCCAGATGGATCAGTATTATATTCCTCCAGTAGGATATTCAACAAATCCAACTACAGGAACACAGATGTATGTTTCCCAGGAAGATTATGATGCAAACGTAAGAAATACCCAAGCACTTTATAGCTGGTTCTGCAACTGGTTAAATGGTATGAATTTCGAAACTATGACTGAGATGGAGAAGGCTAAAGAAATTCAGAAAGTATTAGCCCAGGAATTAACCAAACAGGAATGGGTGAATCTGTTCGATTTAGAAATGGAATTTATGCAGTGCTGATTGATAAGAAAGGTGTTTGTGCAGAATATGCTATGACTGCAAGAACATTAGCAAAAGCTTTGGGATTAAAATCAGCTGTGTATGGTACTGGTGACCATGCCGTATACTATATTCAGGTAGACGGTATTGGATATTTTGGACAAAACAATATGTTGAACTTAGATAGCCCAACTCCAGATCCTGTATATTTTGATTAACCAATTATCAGTATTAAGCTCTCTTCGGAGAGCTTTTTTATTATAATTTTGTTCTTATTATTAATTTTCTTACATACTATATATAGAACACGACTCTTGACGAAGTTTAAGGCAAGTGTTATAATGCAATTGAAAAGAGGCAGCGATGTTCTGCTACCTCAAACAGATTGATGACTATTCGATGTCATCGCAATGCCCATCAGATCGTTTGGCGGCGGCTGATGGGTCTTTTTTGAGTTCTTTTTGCTCTTTATGTAGTTTTTACCTGCAGTGAGAATAGTAATCACTGAAGCAGGAATCTACGAGCATAGATATAATTTCTATCCAACTCATTGACCCAGTTCTCCTTTCTTTGACGTTTACACGCCTGTGGAAAGCCCATATGAATGAACCTTCCAAAGACGTGCAAACCCGCTGTCCAAGTCTTTGCTTGCCAAAATCTGATGTTTCAGTTCCTCTAATCCACAAAGTGGAATCATAATGAACGAATCTATTATAATACATCAATAAAAATGAAAAGGCTAAAATAATAAAGACTCTCTTCGGAAGCTTTTTTATTATAATTTTGTACTTACTATTAATTTTCTATCATACTATATATAGAACACGACCCTTGACGAAGTTTAAGGCAAGTGTTACAATATAATTGAAAAAGAGGCGGCTGGTGTGGCTGCTACCTCAAAACCGATTTAGGTGTTATCGTTACACCCAGTATTCGGCTTGTCAGATGTTCCCGCATCTGATAAGCCTTTTTTGTGCTTATTGTTTTGAACGTTTCTTTTGGCGTTCTTTAAAGTCCTTATCTTACATATGTAAAACCAATAGAACTCAGCACAGCGATGAATTTAAGTATAAGTAATATGATTTCTAGCGTATTCATCAGTGGCTTTTCTCCTTTCGTATACTCGGCACATATGCGCCTGTAGGATCTCCGTAAAGATACGAAAATCCTCAAGACGCACATATACGTTTCTAGTCAAGGACAGATGTGTTAAGTCTGACTTTTCAGTTCCTCTAATCCACAAAGTGGAATCATATGAACGAATCCATTATATACGATACTAGTTTTTACCACAAGACATAAATGCAAAATAACAAAACAAAAAAGTTCTCTTAGGCTTTTTTGTTGGGATAAATAAATGAACAGACATACTAAAAATAAAAAGAGGTATATCTTATGCTTGTTAATATAGTGTTTTGGGCTTTATTTGTCATAGTTTTCTTATTAACATTTTGTGGGCAATAATGCTTATTGGAGGAATATCAATTATGATTGATGTTCGTAAATATAGATATGAAAAATTTCCATTCCGACAACTATTTATTTTTATTATTCACTTGCTAATATTTATATATCTATGTTATATTGGTTTTAAATAAGTTTCATGAAATGAGTATGGATTGATGAACAAACCTTTTGTTATTGTCTTATCAGATAAATTGAGAAAATTAGACCGATATTTAATAATGAAGCATATTCAGTCTAAATCATTAAGAAATAATATAGATGCCAAAGCTTTCTACGATTGGTTAGATAAGCAGGAAAATATATCTTTGCCAAATAATGTTATTTCGATTCACCACTTTAAAAGACGGTTTTCTTCCTTATTAAGTGCTAGTGCACATCAGCCCAATTATATTATTGCAAGTCCAGAATGGGCATCCAGATTATTCTTATTTGATAGTGAAGCTACAAGAAATGCGTTTTCGATTACTCTCGGTCACGAAACAACGCATACTGAAGGAGATTTTTTCAACAAAAAGGATTTCATGGCAAAAAACAAAAAGTTCATTAATTGGGTAAATGAGGTGCATGCTGATTTTGGTGCCGCTCAAAAAATGGTAAACTCAAATAAGGAGAAATTATTGGAATCCATTGATTATAAGATAAACACAAAGAAACCAAAGAAGAATATCCTATTAATCCTATTAGAGAAATTAGTTTTGCATTTTATAAATGAATCAAACATCCATCTTGGAAACAGAGGAGGGCATATGCGGAAACGGGAGCTTTCAATAGAAAACTTATAGAGAAGATAGCAAGCCACATCGGATGTGTTGATAAAAAATTTGATTATAGATGTCGTGAATCATTATAAAGAAATTGTTTTAAAGGTTAAGCTCTCTTCGGAGAGCTTTTTATTATAATTTTTGTACTTACTATTAATTTTCTATCATACTATATATAGAACACGATTCTTGACGCCGTTCAAGCTAAGTGTTATAATGTAATTGAAAAAGAGACAGCGATGGTTCTGCTGTCTCTAAGGACGACGACAACTATTTAGCTAAGTTGTCATCAGACCCATCAGATGCCGCCAAGCTAGCTGATGGGTCTTTTTGAGTCTTTTTACTCTTTATGTAGTTCTTGCTTGCGGTGAGAATAGTAATCACTGAAGCAGGAATCCCTACGAGCATAGATATAATTTCTATCAACTCATTGACCCAGTTCTCCTTTCTTTGACGTTTACACGCCTGTGGAAAGCCCATATGAATGAACCTTCCAAAGACGTGCAAACCCGCTGTCCAGAGTGCTGCTTGCCAAAATCTGATGTTTTCAGTTCCTCTAATCCACAAAGTGGAATCATAATGAACGAATCTATTATAATACATCAATAAAAATGAAAAGGCTAAAATAATAAAAGCTCTCTTCGGAGGGCTTTTTTTGTTGGGATAAATTAAAGCAGAAGAAAAAATATAGACTTGCATTGATGTTTATATTATTATATAAAAAACGGAATTGGAGAATAGATAATGTTTTTTTATAAGTATAAAAAACAGGAACACTGAGTATATCTATGATTGATGAAGATGAAAATGAGGTTGCCTACATAGATTACTCAATAAATGAGGCTACATTACATATAATTGGTATTGAAAGAACGCCACATGCCAATCGAAGATATAACTCGAATAAACATTTTGGAACATGTGTTTTTTAATGAATTACTGAGGTATATAATAGAGCAGGAAATTATGATAACAAAAATAACTGGCAAATTATCTTATTTCGATGCTTACAATAATAATTGGGCTGATTCTATTCCATTCTATCAGGATTTTACCAAATATGTTGATCATTCTTTTGACTGTAGTTTGCAATTCCATCTATTTGATAAAGAGGACTATTCGTCAGAAGTTTTATTGCCAACAGATAGATTAGAGCGAAGATTGTTTATAAAAAGAATTTATCAAAAAACCATATTGACAAAAAACAAGATGCTTCATTTTGCTATGAGGTGACCCATTCTCTCAAATAAGAGTTAGCAGCGTTAAGCCAGCTAACGGCATTTCTGGATATATCCAGATACTCAGCATAAAGATAAGAATGCTTGAAAAAATTGTACCATCAGAAAAACATATTCTGAATCACAATACTGAAATAACAAAGTTCCAAGGATAAGCGCTTGGCTTCTCATATCTCTTAAATGAATAACAGTTCTTCTGGCGTTTTTCGACCCAGTGTTCATCATTGTGAGGGTGAGTTCCAGTTACACATAGCAAGAAATCGGCAACTTCTTGTCCGTACAAAGTAATTTGTTATAAGCATTCTCTATTTTGACTGACTTTGTTTGCGTAAAAAGATTATCAGTTTCATTCATATAATCACCTTTTTATTTTTAGTATGAGAGAATTTATAGTATTGTTTTAAATGATTAAGCTCTCTCTTCGGAGGGCTTTTTTCTGCTATCAATAGACTTTCCGAATCCTGGTATATAAATAAAAAAACGGAAGATGAGAGATCTATTATGTTTGAAAGTGTATTAATTATAGTAATTAAAATCTCTCCATAATTATTTTAATACAGAAATATGGAGCCTAATTTACTTATTAGCTCTCATCTGGTAAAATAAAATCACAGATGAGAGCATAGAAATATGTTGTCTTCTGTGGAGGAGATCAACATGTTTAAAATATTAAAAAAATATACTTATAAAATCAGATGCGGAGAATAAATCTTTGAGTGATGAATACTTAGAGATTGTAAGAAAATTCGAGAATTAGGAATAGAAATTGAAGATATAAATGAAGTAAATATAACTGTCTGGAAGAGGATTTATCTATGTATAGAAAATTTATATAAAAATTATCGAGTTACCAATGGGTTTTTAATAAGCTAAATTTCAAAGAGGAAAATTCTATTGCATGCACAGCCTTTTGTTTAAAAGAAAATAATCTCTATGATACAACAAATGTTTTTGTATCATTAAACAAATTCTATTTTTTGGATACGAATAATTTCAAAATAAAGAAGGCAGCTACAAATATAGATATAGCATTAGAAGATTATATTGAATTTTCTATATGTCATGAGTTTGGACATATTCTTGACATCTATTTTCATTAAGATATGATAGTTTGGGATTTAGAGAAAATGTACCAGAAAATGAGATTATTGACTTCTTAAACACGATACCACTATCCAATAAACTAGTAGAACAGGCAATTATTGCTTATATTAATAACATAGGAAAATCACATAAAGAAACACTATTAAGTGAAAAATGGGATATACCGCATCTAAAGATAATACAGAAGCATTTGCAGAGTCAATTGCTTTTCATTATTTCACAAAAAATAATCTTATATCAAATTATATTATAGAAGAATACAGAAGATCAATAGAAGAACGATAAATATCGTTCTTTTTATTTTGCGATTAACTAAATCATCTTGCATAATCTTAATAGGAGGGACGATATGAATCACAATAGGGTATAAGCAACTAAAAAGAATAACATGTTTTAGTCCATTAGAAATTTACTGATTAAAAAGAATGCTTCAGAAAACAATATAAATTATTTGCCAAGATAAAACCAATTATGAAATTAACACAAAGTATTGTATGAATTTTACTGGGAGTTTATAAAAGAATAAAAACATTCAGTTTGACTCATATATATATTATATCCCAGATGATGTATATAATTACATCAGATATGATAATCAAAAAATATATCAGATTACACCAGTCCCATCTGAGTTGAAAGAGAAAGTTAAAAATTGTTCGAGATTTTTAGAAATAGAATTGACATATTTATTACTAATTAAACGTTGCAATTTTTCTGACAATCCTATAATAAAAAAATCCTTTAGTAGGCCATTTCGTCCGACTATAAAGATAGAAAAATCGTTTGATAATAGAATTTCCATCTACGAAAGATATGAAGAGATAGAAAAAATGAATATATAGCAAGATATGATGAATTCATGCACAAAGAAATAAGAATGATAGAAGAAGGAACTTATGACAGAATATAATATATAAGAATTCCGTTAAGATAAATTTATTCGTCTTTTTAATCTTGCATGCTATTTATATTAGAGCAAGGAGGGTGTATATGCTAATAGATTTCACTATGGAAAAATATCCAGAATTAAACCATAAGATTTGCTATGGGAAATTTAGTAATAAAGAAAACTGTTCCAAAAGAAGACTATGATAAGTTCATAAAAGAAAGACTAAATACAGAGTCCCAAAAGAAATATTTAGTGAACCTACATCGATTTGATGCAAAGCAAAATTTCTGTGTATTACATTCCTAGTGATATATATAAATACATGAAATATGAAAAAGGAAAAATAAGTTCGAAAACGTATTGTTCCAGAGAATTTAAACGTTTATATTGAGATTGATTTAAACTATTTAAGTAGAATAGTCCGATGCAATTTTATTTGCTCAAGCAATTTTGGATTGAAACATATATCTGACATTTCAAAGCCAATAATCATAATAAGACCCTCAAAAAAAGACTTGGTGTCGATCTATGAGTCGTATAATACGATCTTGAAAGCATCCTATATAGAGGATTATGAGAAGAATTTATGAAGAGGAACAGAAACTGATATCAAGCGGTTTTATGGAATAAATATAAAAAGGAAGATTGTTATGGAAATGGTCTCTGTGGTATGACTAATACAAAAAAGAGTCTGTCAGAAATGGTAGGTTTTTTTGTTGGGAGATGTGAATTCTTGCAATTTTCTCACATACTATATATAGAACACGATTCTTGACGCCATTCAAGCTAAGTGTTATAATGTAATTGAAAAAGAGGCGCGGTGTAGCTGCTACCTCTAGCTAGATTTAGTTGTCTTTGCGGCAACTGTTATCCGGCTTGTCAGATGTTCCCGCATCTGATGAGCCTTTTTCATGTGCTGATTGTTTGAACGTTTCTTTTGACGTTCTTTAAAGTCCTTGTATCTTACATATGTAGAACCTATTGCTTTTGACTATTTCTCGATAGACAATATTTTTGTCAAGAAGATAATAAACCATTATAAAAGCTATATATCAAAAATTAAAAGACGAGCTAGTTTCGTCTTTTTTTGTAATCCACTCATACTAAAAATAAAGGAGTTGATAAAAATGTTTTATAGAAACACCGTGGTTAGAACATCAAACCTTCAAGGAATTTGCTTCCACAAAAAGTGGTGATTTTTAATAAGAAAATGTTGAGAAAAGAATATATGATGAATATAAGTCTATACAGTTTTGGAAAATACTATTTTTAAATATGAGAATATACTACATCGGTATGATCAATATTACCATCTGAAAAACAATAGGAAAGTGATGATATATTATATTCCTAAAGATATATACAATTATATAAAGTATAAGAATAAAAAACATTGTAGCCAATGGAATAGTTCCAAAAGAAATAGAAGAAAAATTTAATATATGTTCACGCTGGCTAAATGTAGAATTTAATTACTTATTTGATGTAAAACATTATAATTGTATTGGTGGAAAAAAAAATAGGATTAAAACCATCATATATAATAGAAAAATCCAATAATAATCATTAAGAAATCAAGTCACGATAGAATCTTGTTTAAAGGAAACTATGGTCAAATATTAAAATCCGATTATATTCAAAATTATGATAAAAAATTTAGCGGGAAAATTAGAACTAATTAAGTCAGGAGATTATAAAGAATAAAAAAAGCTTGGCATATTGCGAAAGGCGCAGGTGAGGCTTCGCCAGAACCCTATTAAACACTGCGATAATGAGAGGCTTTATGGAACATATGGAAAATGAAAAAATTCAAATAGAAATAAAAAAAACAGACTTTTCAATAGTCTGTTTTTATCTTTAACATAATAATATTTTCTTACCTATTTATTCAATTGATATAAAGGAAAATAATCATTTATTACTCTTTTTAAATAAATAAGCTAAAATGAATACTGTAACAACATCTAAAATAATTTGTTGAACAATATTTCCACAGTTCATATATGCATAGCTATAAATCTTTAAGACAATAATAATCAAAAAAAAATATGAATAAAGCTTGTCATAATAATCCATCCTTTTCTATTTTTAAAATTAATGATTTTCCTTTTCCTGATTCTCATACCTTAATCGGTTAAGTCCTTTTTCAGTAGAAGTGATTCAATCGAAGATTTAAGAAAAAACAAGACACAAAGACGAAATTGTAAATCTCATATGGGAAGCAATTAATGATGAACCAATTAATGACGAAAATGAAGAACATGCCAGCGAATGTTTATATTATCGTGCCGTGTTACTAGAAAATAATTGTTAGTTGAAAGGAAATGGACGAAAAGGATTAATACAAACCTAAGAGCAAATTTATTTGCTCTTTTTTCCTTTCGACAAAAAGCTATTGTTAAACACTGGAAAAATTAATTCCCGGCACAATTGACTATAGATACCACGTTAGATAAAATAGGGTTAATATTGAGAAGCTAATGAAGGGACATATAAAATGGAAATTAATCATAGAGAGAATACGTTAGATAATTTCTTTGATGACTTTACAAAGGGTTTATTTATAGAAATATTACAAAAACGTTTAGAGGTGATATCAAAACGTCAGCTTTCAAATACACTTGGTTGTAGCCGCAGAGCCCTAAATAGATATTTGTCTGGAGAAAGAAATGTTCCTATTTCAATAATGAAGAAATTTATTATAGCCTATTCCATAGATGAGAAACTTTTTATTTGAGAAAATGAAGGATGATGAAGATACTTATTGCAGTAAGTATCAACCAGAAACGATAGATGGTAAAATTGTATGGTATGGAAAAAATAATGATATCATCAATAGCTTATTTGTAATCAGGCATATGTTAAATTTATCATTCTTTGAAGTGTCATATAAAACGGAAATCAATCCAGACCGGTTATATGAATATGAATGTGGAAAGAAAATGATTCAACCAATGGATGTGGACAACATCTTAGAAACACTGAATATTTCATTGATTCACTCATTTCCTCAACTATATTCGTTTGACGGCGGCAAGACCTATCTGCCATTAAATATGTTCCATTTTAAAACGGGAGATAATGAATATTGGGAAGATTATTATACAGATGAAAAAATGTATTTATGGTTGAAAGTTTTCAAAGATGGCCAATCAACTACTATGATTCACATGGAAAAGTCATTTCAAATTTGATGCCAAATGAATTGTCTGTAGATGCATATTTTCAGGTACCAGATATATTCCTTTGTAAAGGTAATGATGAATATTTCGATGGACCCGTATTCGATTTGATGGACCTTCCACCGAATTACTATCGTTATCAAACCTTATATATTGAAGATAATCCAGAAATAAAGAAGAACACATTTGAGAAGGAAGATGTGGAAGTCGCAAAAGAAATCGAAATAAAAGATAATTATAAAATTGAGATTGTTTTCAACACAAAACCATTGTTCTGGATATGAGTCCTTATATAAATAGCAATAGTCAGTGGTATCAGGAACTAAAAAATGTTGAATACCTACATAAAGGAAATTAATTACAGTAGAAGAACTAAAAAGAGTAGTACCTATTTTCGAGACAAAATGGATATAAGCCTAAATAGATTAGACGAAATAGATACTCAAATCATTTTTTGGCCGAATGGACAGTATATCCGGATAGACGAATTACCAATGGACATGGATCCATATTCAAAACATTTTAATCTTTCAAGCGTAGCATCATTAGACATGTTGGGAAATTGGATGGTATGGTCATAACATGAGTAGATAAATAAGATAAAAAAAAAGAGCAAACTTATTTTGCTCTTTTATTGTTTACGCGTATTTCGACTATATAAAAAACTTATATCATAATAGTATTATATTAAAATACTAGGAGGAAGATTTTGAAAAAATTATTAATGCATAAAGATATCCCAGTTGCAGAAATAAACATGATTGGAAATATGATTCATTCTGTTGGTAAAATAATCAATGTAGAACATATGCCTGTTGGAACAAAAACGGAATACCCTGCTTTAAGCGACCGTCTGTTATCAAGTTGGAACGAAATGCGAAGCATACCAAGAGAGAGGCAAAATATTGAGCAAATTGAGAGGGCATTAGGCTGTACTATTTCAGAAGCTAAGATAAGGAGTATGGCCGTAAGCTTAACTGACTGCTACTGGTTAGCTGATGAAATAAACCGGCTCTCATGGAACGATGTAAACTATCATACAAACGGCTTTTCTTCAGATTTAGCTGATTTAATGTGGAATAAAAACATAAAAGGTAATCAATTATAATTTACCAGATTTAACAACAGACGGTGCGCTTAAGAAAGTTTGGGAGAGTTTTGGATGGCATACCTACATTAATAAAATTTGGTGATTTAGGAGCAAATTCAAATGGAAGAAATTTGCTCAGTGCAAATGAGGTGGTTGCATCAAAGGTTGCTGAGTTAATGAATATAGAGCATGTTTTTATGCTCCTATTAAATTAGAGAGTAGAAATGAAATAGCCTGTGCATGTGACTGTTTTATAAAGGACATAAATCATGAATTTGTAAATGCACTGCAATTACTAAAAAAGATAATAAAAATACAGGGAGGCGTGAGTCTATACAATATTTTTAAGAACATGGGAATGAAGGAAGAAATAGACCGGATGATTATTTTTGATCATATTCTTCACAAACACAGATGAGACATGAAAAAACTTTGGAATTATTCGAGAAGCGGATTCTCTGCAGGTTATTAAGTTTGCACCAATATTTGATTCGGGCTCATGTCTTGGATGGAATAGAGAAAACGATAGTATAGATATGAATGACATGAAACCTTTTTCAGCAAATAGGAAAAACCAACTTAATATGGCTGATATTAAGTCCTGTAATATTCCAGAAAAAAGATATGGTTAGGCAAATTGTGCAGGAGACCTATGAACAGTTTGAGATAAATGAATCATGTTACGAAATAGCATGTGAAGAATTAGATTATAGTTATGGTATGTTACCAAACATGCAGAAGATATGGCCAGTGCATAACATTGAGGACTGTGAGAGATGAAATTCTTATTAAAGTATAAAAAATATAGAGGTTCTTAAGATTGATTTATTATTATATCCAGAAGGATTACAGGTCCTTGATTTTTGGGTGCTAAATAAGAATATGCTCCCAATAGGTTTAAAAGCCATTTCTTGATGTGATATATGATAAAATGATGCAGTCTTATTTATTGACGGAGTGGTTAATGAAACGATCAATCCCTGACTATAGAAATAATATAGATGACTTTGTATTGTCAATTCATCAGTTACCGAGACATCTGTTTGGAAGGATGAATGGGTATCAGCATACAGCTGCATTATTATCATATATGGCCTCTGGCTTTGACCACTATATACTCACGCCAGAAAAACAGGAGATTATATATTTTGGCAAGCAGGACGGGAGATTTATTAGTTTATATAATTTACTTCCGAAAAGTGAATATGAAAATAAAGAACTGAAGTCAACTCAGAGCATCAATAATTATATATATAAACAAGTATCAAAAGCATATTCATATGATGGCTGCTTTCCAACAGATTCATTTACAATTCCATCAGGAGTTCCTTCATGGTGGGAATATCGTAATGATAGGAAGATATTAATTCAAAAATGCGATAGAGAATATGATAAGAATAGAGCTAAAGCTCTAATAACCTTACTGGATAGTTATAAGATACCTGGAGAGAGGACGTTCAATGGGACTTATATGATAACAGATTTTATATACATTTCTAAATACGAAGTAACATGGTTAGAGAGTTTATCCCTTACTTAAAAGAAGCAGATAAATCCATATACAGTTAAAAAATTATAATAGAAGAGTTTGGATTTGGAAACATCTTGGATCAGTTGTTACCTATTAGTAAGGAGATGAGAAAACAAGGCTTTGATATAGGTATGCAGGAAATGGGTATTGTGCATACACAAAAAGAAGCTTTTCCAATAATAATATTATAATTAACTTAAGCCTAAAATTTTAAATAAGAAAGCGAAATAAATATAATGAAAAAGTCAGATATTCAAAATGGTAATTTAATATATAAGATTCATGATATAAACTATAGAGAGATATCGTTAGAAGAACAAGATTATATAAAGCTAATCTATTCTAAATTGTTGTATTATATAAAAAATTTAGAAGCGAAATTAGTAATTATATATTCAAAAATGCCAATAAATAATATGGAAAGAAATTAGTACTACCATATAAAAATGATGAACTTAATGATTACAGAGCAGAGTATAATAGAATAATTAAAAGATTGTTTTAAAGAATACAAGTATATAAGTGATGTGAAAAAAGAAATTTATTTGGTAATATTAGAGACGGAATTTGATATAAATAAGATTAATTTTATTTAAAGGAAGCGAATATTTTTATTGAGCAAGTAAAGCTGCATTGAAAATGCGGCTAATATTGGCGGAATAAGATATAACTTGAATTTTGTATCTCCTGAATTATTTGAAAACTTTATAAGTTTATTTGAAACGATAGATATAGAACAAAATCTATTGAAATCAGTTTGAATCCAGCAATAAAACAAAACTATTCAACACTTTATAACACATGTGTGGATATTGAGCTTAAGGATAAATCAGAAGCTAATTTAAAACAGCCGAAAAGGATTTAAAAAGTATTTTAAGAAGATTAAATATAACATATCATAATAATAGCCTGTTTAATTAGAGCAAACGTCAGAATAAGAAGTCCCACGCGTTACCTGTGCTGAACCAAATCGTTCCACCGCTGTTAGTGGAACTAAGTGCAAAATTTCCCGACCAGGTATTCGCGACAACAGGAATGGATACAAAAGCCTACCAGGATGAAAATGGCATCAAGAAGGACTATGATATGGATGCATATTATATTACATAGTCTTCACAGTAAAAATGATAAAATCGAGACATTGGACTACTCATATAATAACCAGATATTCTATGATAACAGATAGTGAATATTGATATTATTTTCCTTTGTAAGTATTGTTAATTTATCTTCACTGAGCCAAAACAGCCAAAACAGCGGCTTTGGAGAACTTGCAAGCAGGTATAAATTGTGATAGAATTAAAGTGACGTAAGAGAGATTATAATTGTAGAAAGACTGGTAATACGATGAACACTACTAAAAAGAATATACAATCTAAGAGACGAGAAAGGATATGCAATATATCCAAAATTTTAGGCTATTAGATGATGATTTCATGAGTAAATGTTTCGAAAATAATATTGAATGTACAGAATTTGTACTACATATTATTTTAAATAAAGATGATTTAAAGGTACAGCAAAGTCAATACTCAATATGCAATTAAGAATCTTCAAGGACGATCCGTGCGATTGGATATTTATGCCCTGGATGCCCTCTGGCAGAATTTACAACATAGAAATTCAAAGATCGGATAAAGGTGCCGGAGCAAGACGTGTCAGATATAATAGTAGTATAATCGATGCCAATACACTGATAGCAGGAGATGATTTCCCTTTATTACCAGAAACCTATGTTATTTTTATCACTGAAAACGACGTGATAGGAGATAATCTTCCGATTTACCACATTGATCGGATGATTTCAGAAACAGGAAAATATTTCAACGATGGAATGCATATAATATATGTAAATGCTAGCTATATAGATGATACACCTCTAGGAATATTGATGCATGATTTTTCGTGTAATGATCCTAATGATATGAAATATCCAATATTGGCCGAACGAGTAAAATATTTTAAAAGAGATGAGGAGGGAATTTCGATTATGTGTAAGGCGATGGAAGAAATGAGAAATGAAGTTGCTTATAAAGCTTTTTATGAAGCAAACGTAAAAAATACAGTTCGTATGTTGAAAATTGGGAAATTAAGTATAGAGGAAATAGTCCTGGATAACGGAACTTCCTATTGATTTAATAAAATCATTTTCGGAAGTAAAGGACTAGATTGAATCGCTTTTAAGAAGAGGTTGCTAAAATACAGCGACCTTTTTTGATTTATTGTTTTTATCACTCCATATTAACTACAGCAATAACGTTAATAGAGTAAGATGATGAGCGAAGTAAAGATAAAAGCAAAAGGAAAATAAGTTTAAAAAGATGCGGTATCATAGAAAAAACCACCAAAGCTTCATAATAGATGAAAAGAGCAATTTGCTTTTTTTAGTGAAATGTATAGTAATCAATAATACACACTGCTTTGTTGTTATTTTTTTCTGCATACTAATTTTATAAAATAAAAGAAGGAGAAACATATATGGGATATTATTGTGAAAAATGTGGAGCCAAATTTTCTGGCGAGCATGGTGAAAGATTATATAGGGACCATGGCAAAGCATTTAGAAGATGAAACACCAGGTGTTTATGACAAACCCAATATTGTTGAATATGAAGTATTGCCACCAGATTATGATGATTATTCAAGTTGCAGGCTAAAAGATTTACGATCAGGAAGAGAAGTGTGTGATGGAGAAGTCTATCAAATTTCAGCTCATACTAATATAGGTTCATGGGAAAAGTTAATTGGAAAGAAGATACGTATTACTTCTTCTACTGAAATCATAGAATAAGGAGATATTATGTATAATGCATTAGAAATTGCGGATTATGTATTGGGATATTACTCATTTGAGAGGGATATAAATATCAGTAACCTAAAACTCCAGAAAGTTTTGTATTTTTTACAGGCCAATCATCTTGTTATAACTGGAAAGCCATTATTTGTAGATAATATTGAGGCCCGGGATTTTGGACAGTTGTTTATAACGTATATCAGAAATATAAGATTTATGGTGGAGGTTCAATCCATATAATCTGATAGATAAAGATAGGGAATACAGTCAGTTATCCTTAGCGATGACCGAAAAATAATATCAGAATTGTTAGATGAATTACAGGACTATTCAGCAACAGCCCTTCTTTCCATTATCCACAATCAAAAAACCTTGGAAGGATGCGTACTATAGTCAAGCTTACGAAACTTTTGATAGGAGAAATGGCGATTGGAAGAAGATAAAAGTAATACCAATTAAACTTCTATATGAGTATTTTAAAGAATCTTAAAAAGAGCAGTTGCTCTTTTTTTTGATATGGCAATGTGTTGTGATTCTTACTATTTAAATATATGAAAAACAATCCATACTATTTGCAATAATGAAAATAGGAGAGTATATATTAAATTTAAGAAGCATCGCACACTTAAATTTAGCCTCCTTATATAATCTAATGAAAGGAAAAAAGTTATAAATGGGAATGTTTGATACATTTTTAGGAACAACTCAATGTCCGAATTGTGGGAGTGAGGTAAAATATATGAACAGACAAAAAACTATGAATGCTTGATGCAGGATTTTAAAGTTGGAGATTATATCGATAAAGGAAACCTTTAATTATTTTTATGAGAGTTTGAACAGGTATGTCCAGAGTGTGAAGAAACATTTACTGTATATGCCGCTATTCGTAGAGGCCAGCTGATTGGATATATACAAATATTTCCGAATCAATATTTTAGATTTTGAAAATATTGAGGATGGTACAAAGAAAGGATTAGTATGAAGAGATGTGTAAAAAACGCAATTGGGTAAACAAAAAAACAAACCATAATATCTATAACTATCATCAGAAAGGAGGAGCGCTATGAAAAACATCTAGCTATTCAGTCGAAATTAAAAACATTTAACAGGATATTCCAGGACACCGTTAGAGTCTATCGTAGCGCCCTCTCCTTTTTGATTGAGATCTACGATAAGGAGTGGGAGTATCTATCGTCTATAGCAAAACAGAAGGAACGCTTTAATACGGCAGAACATCTGGTCCATACTACAAAAAACGCATAATAAATCAAAATATGATTTTGATACTCAGTTCTATAAGATGCCGTCTTATTTAAGAAGAGATGTAATTAACGCAGCTCTAGGAGCTGTATCCAGTTATCAATCAAACCTAAGGAACTGGGAAGCTGCTGGTAAAAAGGGCAATCCACCAGTCCTGCAGGTCAATCGGTATGTAACACCCGTATTCTTCCGGGATAATATGTACCTGGAAACAGAGTCAGGTACTGTCTGTAATTTAAAGGTATTACATAACAATGACTGGGTCTGGATTACGGTGAATTTATAAAAAGACAGATGTAGCTTACTTAAAGAAGTATTGGAGCCACTGTAAACCATCAGCACCTAAACTGGAGAAGCGTCATAAGAAGTGGTTCCTTCGTTTTACATTTGAGGAATCGGTAGAATTAGCATCTACTCCAGTAGAAAATCAAACGATTTGTGCTGTCGATCTTGGGATCAATCATGATGCAGTTTGTTCAATCATGAAATCAGACGGAACTGTCCTGGCCAGAAAGTTTATTAACTTTCCCAGTGAAAAAGACCATCTGTATCATGTGTTAAACCGCATCAAGAAATTTCAAAGACAACATGGATCTAGAAATAGCATAGCAGTTTCTGGGCTTATGTAAAAAGACTTAATGAAGAGCTATCAAAAAAGCTGCAATCGTTTTCATTTGCAAATCCATCTTCGATGGAGTTCGAATTTGACAAAGTCAAATTTGCAACAGAATATCGTACAGATGTAATAGTGTTTGAGTATCTGAAGTATCAAAGGTAAGAAGTCAGGGTCTAAGAAACAGAAGCTTCATATGTGGAGGAAAAATGGTATTCAAGATCTGGTAGAACACAAAGCACATCGTATCGGAGTACGGATATCCAGAGTGTGTGCAAAGTATACGAGCAGGCTGTCATTTGATGGTTCTGGAGAAGTCGTTCGCGATCCTGATAATCACAGCGTTTGTACATTCCAGAAAGGAAAACGGTATAACTGTGATTTATCAGCCAGTTATAACATCGGTGCCCGTTATTTTATAAGAGAACTATTAAAACCTGTCTCTGTGAAGAGACAGTCTCCTGTGGACAAAAGTTCCGGAGGCAGAGCGTAGAACTACCTGTACTTTAAATACATTAAGAAGAGTCTCCGACTTTCTA
>VOFH01003986.1_pt1 | contig 32349 bp, 48 predicted proteins | sample 5384091 | NCBI WGS metagenome assembly VOFH01 (sample SAMN12384727, study PRJNA508395) | human gut metagenome | isolation source: healthy gut G | host: Homo sapiens
ATCCGATATTCAAACCCGAAGGCTCCGAACAGACGTTTGCCGAACTCGAAACGAAATAAAGAATAAGATCAGCCACTGTGCATTGGCTGTACAGAAACTTTGTGAGTTTCTGCAACGCTGATTCTCCTGCATTATTTGGGAGACTGTTTGCCTTTGACATGAAGCAACTATCAACAAGCAACAGCATTCAAGGTATTTCTAACTATATGACACAGAGTTTAATAAAGAATTTTGTAATCTTCACAATAATATTATTTCTTTGCAAAAAAAAAATAAAGCGTAATGAAGAAAATTGCATTATTTACTCTCCTTTTACATTGTTATTATGTAATTTCAAAACAAAAAGAAGTTCATGATGACAGAGGCCGCACGTATGGCAAGTATAGATAGCTTGCAAAATCTACTGACTGATTGCCGCAACACGGGCGATCAGATGACGGCACAAATCAAGAAGCTTTGCGTGATACAACACAGATGGGGGAATAGTATCCGCCAGTATCAGAGCATGCTCAGCACCAACATGACCGAACAGGAAAAAACTGAATGCCTTGTTGAGTCAGAAGAAAACGAACTTAGCGAAAGAGAACGCACCATCAACGAGCTACAGTGGACATGATTAATGCCCAGAATGAGAAAGTGAAACAACTGCTGAGCAGCGTGAAAGATGCCTTGCTGGGCTTTAGCAGTGATGAACTGACCGTTCGCGAAAAGGATGGAAAGGTGTATGGCAATGTCGGACAAATTGCTGTTCCAGTCAGGAAGTGCCCGTTGATAAACGTGGCGAGGAAGCTCGGCAAGTTGGCGGAGGTACTGAATAAGCAACTGACATCGACGTATTTATTGAAGGCCACACTGACAATAAACCGATCAACACGGTACAGTTCAAAGACAACTGGGATTTGGTGTAATCCGCGCTACCTCTGTAGTACGTATTCTGATTAAGAATTACGGTGTAAACTTTGCAGATACAGCCCAGCGGTCGCGGTGAATATATGCCTGTCGACGACAATGAAACAGCAGAAGGCAGAAGCAAGAACCGCCGTACAGAGATTATCATGGTCCTGAAATTGACAAGCTGTTCCAGATGTTACAGACTTCCGAAGAGGCTAAATAAAAGAACCCTTTTATATAAAAAACAGGTCGTCCCATATTATATTTTGAGACGACCTGCTTTTTTTTTTTCTACTTAAGTGTATAACCCCAGGCTAATATTGAATTCTTATCACCCAACCCATACACACTGGTATAAAGTGCCTTCATTATTCCAAAACAATATTTATCTTTAACAGAACGAGAATTTGAACGCGTTATACTTCATTCTATTAATGGAATACCTATAACTGGTAATATCTTCAATGGAATACCTGCTTATAGGTATTCCATTGAGAAATAAAAACACTTAACTTTGTATATGACTTTTAACAAAAAACACAGATGAAAAAACTATTATTATTAGGAATCTTATTCTTCCAACTATTTATAGTAAGTTGCCACAAAAATCAAGCAGATGAAATTAATGGAGAGATGACTCCAATAAAATTCATATCAAGTAACCTTACTTTTACAGATACAGGTAACTCTGTTTATTTAACGAATATCTGCAGACGGTGGAGAGTATATGATGGAAACTACTAATTATCCATCGTGCGTATATTTATCCTATATCCGAAAAAAAGATGTGAGACTCCCAAACGATTAACTTTGAAGGGTTTACTTATGAATATGAAAGTGATTGGTATAATCTAAAATTCCAAGCAATAAGCCGACAAATCTTAATATATCTATAGAGTCTAATCCATCTAAAATTCTCGCCGAGTTAAAAAATAGGTATCACAAACAGGAGCCACTTTCATGTCTCTAACTATTATACAGGCAGGGAAAGAGATTACATAGAATAACTCCTGAAAAAGCTGATACGCACTTCATGCGAACAGATACTTTTTAATCATCAAGAAAAACTAATCTATCTTTATCGTATTCAAACAATTAGCTTTCGTAAAGAACCGAATGACGTATCTTTCAGTTTTACCGTCACCACCTTATCCTTGCCTTCTTTCTCCATGTGTACAACAACACGGTACTTCCATCAGGATTTTCGAATGCCAGTATCTCTTTCGCAGAACCTTCCACCGGACGATAGACAGCACCCGGCAACACAAAATGACTGATATGTTTCATCAGATAATACTCATAAGTATATCTGAAACGTCCTTGGATTCAGGGTTCACCACCACCAATGAGTTTGCCTCCATCCCCAACGGCTGATTCCTCCTTCTTCGAGCGAGACATTCCAATAATTATATATCGATATACCATTGTCCATATAGTGTTTAAGCAGATCCCATGAATGGAGCATACCGTTCCAATCGTTACGTCCGTCGCCACATTCCTGCTCTGTCTGCATCAGCTTCATCTTCGGATAATGCCTTCTCACGTCCTTCACCGCATCCTTTCCTGCCCATTGAAAGCCTACTGCATTAACGTACTTCTTTGCCTTTGAATCCTGTAATATGGTATCTACCAACAAGTAGTTCGCACGTTCCATCGTACCAAACATGACATCCACATGAAGCTTTCTTCATCTCAGGCCCCAGATAATCGCCGACAAAGGAAGCCAGTCCGTGTGCCGTCCAGCAACAACTGGGAAAAATCTGTGCCGAGTTGAACTCATTCTGAGGCATTACACCAAAGATATCGATCCTGCCTTTCTGTAAGCCTTAATAAACTTCGAGAAATACAGCGCGTATGCCTTCAGATATTCGGGCTTCAGGATAAACATATCCATTCCTTCCCTTCCCGCACGGTCAGCCGGCAGACCGTTGTCAAACTTCGTATTCTTCAACGAAGGATCACACACGGCACTTGCATAATGCTTGTTATGCTTCATCCAGGAAGGAGGACAAACCAAGGTGATGCCCAAACCTTTATATCCGAATTCTGAAGCTGTGCGCTCTTTATAAACGGTATCAGAGTCTCCGTATCGTTCTGTATAGAGAAATTCTTCATCTTAAAGTCACCGTCGTTCTCATTATACGAATACCAGTCACGGGAAAAATCGTTTGCCCCTATCGGCATCCGGCAAATAGTGAAATTGGCTCCATAATTCGGAAGAAAAAGCTCTTTCATTATTGACTCACGGTCAGCGGAAGGCAACAACCCAAGTGACACCCAGCCCAGTTCATTAAAACATGCCCCGAATCCTTCGATTGTCAAGGTTCTTTGCCGTTTGATACGCTTACCTTCCTTCCTGAGTTTCGCCATTCAGCGCCTTTGTCCGGTCTGTAACCTCCACCCAGCTGTCAGTGGGCGAAGTCGCAATTTGCCGGTACGTAACCTTCGGTTGTTCCCTATGTACTCATTCCCCCAAAGAGAGGGCAATGAGCACAAAAGATATGTTTTGTATTTTAATTCCATAAAACAACAATTATTTAACTACAATCATATTCTTTGAAATGAATCCTGTCCGAAGAACTGCCGACCTGTATCTCAAACTCTCCCGGTTCTACTACTTTTCTCATATATGCATTGTAAAAGCCAGTTGGAAATAGGCAGTTCCAGTGAAACCATTGTTTTTTCTCCCGGTTTAAGGTTGACTTTCTTAAATGCCTTCAATTGCTGGATAGGAGTAGAAATAGAACTGACCATGTCGCGCACATATAGCTGAACGACTTCCTGACCTTCCCGTTTTCCGGTATTTTCCACTTCTACATTCACCATCGTTTCCTTATCGGAGAAGATGGAATCACCAATGTACAGGTGTTGTATTTGAATCGGTATAGTCAGACCATATCCGAAGTTGTACAAGGCATACGGTTTCTCAAAGATATAGTGTCCCTTAGATCATCCGGCGAACCACCCTGGTCAAAACCATTGCTCACGGTCAGTGGGGTAATAGTTATAATAACAAGGAGTATTACTACTTTCCTGGGAAAGGATATATTTAAACGTCCCGAAGGATTTACTTTTCCCAGCAGAATCTCAGCCATTGAGTTACCTTGTTGCTCACCCCGTAGAATTGCACCAATATAGCATCTGCATTTTTTCCTTTGCCCACGAAAGAACCAACGGTTTACTCGGTAATCAGAACTACAATCATAGGTTTGCCTGTTGCCTCCCCCTTCACAGCTTCATCAGTTCCAGCTGCTTGCCCGGAAGCTCCAATGAAGATAAATCAAACCCTTCACCCGAAGTTACTTTATGATCCTTCGCATTACGCCCCCAGCCAATAACTGCGCGTACCCACTGCCCAATTGCCAAATCACTCTTTTCTCACCATCTTCACCGCATCGGCAATACCCTCTTCATTCTGGCTCCACCAGTCACAGCCGTCCACATGGTTGACCGTTACCTTCCTGCCAAATACATTCTTGATACCTTCATACAAAGATACACATTCGCGATCTCCCGGATTCACCCATGCATAATCTCCGCCAACTCCATAATCTCCGTTCGGCCCTACCACAGCGATCGATTTGTATTTGGACAAGTCCAGCGGCAACATATTATTTTGTTTTCTAACAACACGGCACTTTCATCCGCTACCTTCTTAGCCAGTTCCACATGTTGCTTGTTGCGAACGACCTTGCTGACACTCTTCGATCACCATAAGGATCGTCAAACAGGCCCAGTTTAAACTTAGCCGTCAAAATACGACGGACGGCACGGTCGATATACATCACATCCAGCTGACCTTTCTCCACCTGACCTTGCAAGGTTTCATACGCCGCGTCCCAAACGTCTATATCAATACCAGCCGTCAAAGCCATTTTAGCAGCAGCTACGGTGCTGGGAACTGCCATATGGAATGTTTTCAGACGGTCGACAGAACCCCAGTCAGAATATGCAAAAACCTTTAAAGCCCAGTTCTCCACGCAGGATATCGGTCATAAAGTAGGAAGAACCCGTCACAGGGACTCCGTCATAAGCGCTATAGCAACTCATGACCGCAATCGGATCGGCTTTGATGACACGGGCGAAAGGATACATATACAGATTACGCAATTCACGCTCACCACCGGCAACGAAAGCACTGTTCAGTCCGCCTGTAGGCGTACCATGTGCAACGAAATGCTTGGGCATACATCCTACTCCATTCTTCTGGAAACCGCGAACGAAACCCATCCCCATTTCAGATATAAGGTAAGGATCTTCTCCGAAAGTCTCTTCCACACGTCCCCAACGCAACTCACGCGCAATGTCCAACACCGGAGACAAGACCTGACGAATCCCCATCACACGCTTGCCGCTTCGGCTTCCGTCATCTGACAGATCAAGTCGGATTCCATGTGCTCCCCAAGCAGCGATAGCTTGCGGAAATATAGTACATCCGTTCTGCAAAATACCATGAATACCTTCTGCCGAAGTCAGGATAGGAATACCCAGACGGGTCTCTGTTTGCATATATTCATGTATCTTCTGGTATAAATCGGCGGGGCTTGCTGAGCCGATATATTCATCTCGTGAGCAGTGCCGAAGCTTTCCCCATTATATGTACCTCCAATATTATTGATATCCCAAGTACAACGCTGCTGCAACTGCACTACCTTCTCGCGCAAGGTCATCCGGCAATAAATCTTCAACACGATCTTCGATCGGAGCATTCTTATCTTTATAAATCGGCCGGTCATCGGCCCAAACTACCGAAACGCCCAGACACAAGGCCAAAACTGTCAATTTAATAATTCGCATATTTATCTGAATTTAGTTGAATACAAAACGATTTCTTTTTTATTCTCTGTTTACTTTCCCCAGCCGGACGGTTTCTTTCCCATCTTAAAGACCATCGTACCACCGTTCATTATGTCCTGGTGAGTGATGAAGAAATCTTTGTGCTTCTTCCCGTTCAAAGTCACCGACTGAATGTAGATATCTTCGGGAGACTTGCGGATGGTCCGGATACGGAACTCCTTATTACCTGCCAGTTTCAAAGTACACTCATCCAGCAGTGGAGAGCCAATGATATACCGGCCGTCGGCAGGATTGACCGGATAGAATCCCATCGCACTGAATACGTACCATGCAGACATCTGACCGCAGTCATCATTTCCGGCATATCCCGAAGAAGTGTTGTTATACAGCGTGTTCAGAATATGACTGACATACTTCTGCGTCTTCCACGGCTGACCTGCAAAATTATAGAGATAAGCTACGTGATGGCTGGGTTCATTACCATGTGCATACTGTCCCACAAATCCCGAAGCGTTATGATTCATCTGCTCACTCTTATAGGTAGAGGTAAAAAAGGTATCCAGCTTTTGTTCAAAGGCTTTCGTTCCTCCTGTCAGTTCCATCAAGGCCTGGATGTTATGCGGAACATACCAAAAGTACTGCCATGCATTTCCTTCGGTGAACGGATGGCCGCCATTTCCACCGTATTGATAAGGATCGAAAGGTTCAATCCATTCTCCCTTGTCATTCTTGGACTGGAAGAACTTCGTTTTCGGATGGAAAAGGTTCCGGTAATATTCGGAGCGTTTGTGGAATCGCTGATAATCGGCATCCTTGTTCAATTTTGCAGCCAGTTGGGCAACACACCAGTCATCAAAAGCCTGCTCCAGAGTGATGGAGACAGATTGAGTCTGAATGTTTTCGGGCATAAAGCCGTATTTCTCCCATACCTCAAAAGGAGAGTTGGGGTGTGAGGTTACCGAACTGTTATAGACTGCTTCATAGGCCTTCTCCACATCAATTCCGGGAATGCCTTTCAGAATGGCATCAGTAATCACAGGGATGGAGTGGTTACCGATCATACAGTAATTATCCTGTCCCCATAATTGCCAGATAGGCAGGTAGACGTAATATTCATACTGGCGTATCATGCTCTTCACGAAGTCAGTCACCCGTTCGGGTTCCAGCAATGTGTAAAGAGGATGGGAAGCGCGGAAAGTATCCCACAGGGAGAATGTGGTGTAATGAGTTTCATTGTCGCCCACCTTACGGGTGGTATAGTCGGCAGCCATGTATTCGCCATTCACGTCAGACATGGTATTAGGCTGTATCATCGTGTGGTAAAGAGCCGTATAGAATATCTCTTTCTGCACTTCCGTACCTTTCACTTCGATCTTTCCCAGTTGTTTTTCCCAATCGGCATCCGCAGCAGCTACATAGCGGTCGAAATCCCAGTGCGGAGCTTCCTGTTCCATGTTCTGACGGGCATTCTCCATAGAGACAGACGAAAGGGCTACCTTACACGTCAGCGGCTTTCCATTCAGCTTACCGAAACGGAAGCAGCCATGAAGATTCGTACCGTTGACCACTGCTGTGTTTTCATGAACACGTCCGCCGTCTCTCAACGTAGAAGTAAGAATAGGGCTGGAGAACTCCATATAGAAATAGATCTTACGCAGTTTCGCCCATCCGGTAATGATACGGTAACCTTCCACTGCATGATCATTCAGAATGCGGATCTGAGAGTTAATGATCCGGCGTCCCCAACTGCCCTTATCTGCCGAGTGGTCCATATCCAATATAATCTCCGCATCTTTACCGGCAGGGTATTGATAGCGGTGAATGCCGTTTCTCTGAGTAGTGGTCAGTTCTGCATTAATATTCTCATCTTTCAGCATTACCTGATAATAGCCGGGACGGGCCTTCTCTTCGTCATGCGTGAATGCGGAAGAAGTGCGTCCGCTACTGGTCGGCATCAATGTAATGTCGATCAGGTCCGAGGCTCCTGTCCCACTCAGGCGGGTATGGCTGAAGCCAAAGATGGCATTCGGTTATAGTCATAGCCGGAAGCCTCCCCAGTTGGGCGCTTCACTGGTGTCCGGAGAAAGTTTTATCATACCAAACGGTGAGGTTGCCCCGGGTAATTATTACCCGAGAGCCCCCCATCGATGGCCCCAGTTCCAATAAACGGATTTACATATTTAGTGATTTCCCCTGCCTGCAACGTAGCGAGAGTCAATGAAATGCACATACACTTAAAAGTAATTTCTTCATGGTTCATGGTGTTTTTATAAGATATGTTTCTTATGTCTATGGCTTTTTATTCTGCTGTTATTTCAATGAGACGGCTGTTCAGCTGCTGTGTCGTGAAAAGGTCCAGTCCGACATTCATCAGATATTCTCCGGAGAAAACCTGGTTGTTACCCTTCAATGAGGAACCGCTACCGGGCATCATATTGATTTCCTTCACACGGTACTTCTTGTCGGCATTCAACCCTTGCAGGCGGACAGGCAATGTCTTTTCGCATAGCGCGGATGGATGTCGAACGCAAATACGGCAGCCGTTTTCTTGTCTTTTCCTACAAACATGGAAGAGGTGTGATTGCTTCCGTAAGGAGAAACGAGACGATACATATCACCTTCAAGGATGACAGGTTTCAGACGGTTGTAGTTCTTGACTGCCTGATCACAGTACAAGTGTTCGTTCTGGTTCATGTCTTCCAGTTTGATGTCGAATCCTAATTTGCACATCATGGCTACATCGGTACGGAACTTGATGCTGGTTCCACGATTCCAAGTGGTAACGTGGGCACACAGTGTCTTACTTGGGAAGATCTGCGAATAGCCCCATTGGATAAACAGACGTTCGATAGGATCGGTATTGTCGCTTGGCCAGAACTCTGTGAAGTACTTCAATGCTTCATAGTCGGGCGTCCGCCGCCACCGGCACACAGCATCATCGGAAGATCAGGATATTTAGCCTTGATTCTGTCCAGCACCTTGTAAAGTCCGCGCACATAATCAACGTACAAATGAGACTGTTTATCTTTCAGATACACCGAATAGATATTCGTAATCGGGCTGTTGCAGTCCCATTTGAAGAAAGCGATGCCGGGATATTTGGTCATCAGGTTGTCTACCACGCCGAATACATGATCCTGTACTTTCGGATTGCTAAGGTCGAGTACCATCTGGTTGCGGAAGTAATATTCGTCACGGTTGGGCAGGTGAATCACCCAGTCTTTATGCTTTTCGTAAAGCTCGCTTTTAGGATTCACCATTTCCGGCTCTATCCATATACCGAACTTGATACCTTTCTTTTGTGCTTCTTCAACAAGACGTCCTACCTCCGTTCGGAAGTTTGCCGGCAGTCTCTTCCCAATCGCCCAACCCCTGATGGTCACTGCTACGGGGATATTTGTTGGCAAACCAACCATCGTCCAGCAGGAACATATCTACACCCAGCTTGGTAGCCTCATCCATCAAGCCGATCAGTTTGTTTTCATCAAAGTCAAAATCGGTACACTCCCAGTTGTTGAGCAAAGTCATACGGGTATCATTACCGTTTTTCACCTGATGATTGCGCGCCCAGTCATGGAAGCTGCGGCTGGCCTCACCTTTCCCCCTGCGTACTGTAAGTGAAATAGAAGTCCGAGTACGGAACACTTCTTTGGCGGGCAGGCTGTATTCAGAGTCGTACGGGTTGATACCGCTGATAATACGCAATTCGTTCTTGTTGTCCACTTCGAAAGTAAAGCGAAAGTTACCTGTCCACCCGATGGTTCCTACCAATACCTCTCCGGCATTTTCCTGCGAAGGATTGTCAAGAGCCAGTTGGAAGAAAGGAGAAACAAAACATATTGGCATCGTGCACCCAACTTCGTATCGATCACCTTTTTGCCGAAAGCCAGTTCTCTTTCGGTCACATTGGCTTCGTGTGCCCAGTCACCCGAAAACTCGGTCAGGAAATATTTGTTGCTGTTCAGGTGAAGCATCGAAGAAGCATACTTGCTGAGTATGACAGGCTTCTTCTCCTCATGGCTGATCTCAGCGAATGTACGGATGATATTCTCTTTGCCATAAGCTACATAATGCAGCTTCACGGTCACAGGGTATTTATCATCCTTAAGGGTAATTACGGTTTCGTTGACCCGTTACCGATGGCATTGCTCGAATGATCTGCGTATTTCAACAGTAGTGAAGAGTTGTTGTCGTTATGCCGTATGTGAATAGCCGGTTCAAAGTAGTCCTCCATACCGTGAGTCAGATAAGCTTCAGTCCCTTGTGGCAGATACTGGATATCGGAATCATGGTTTGCTTTTGCCCAAGTATTTCTGATACAGACGTCCGTTGTCAGCAACCTGATAGATAAGGCTGGTCCGTTCAGTTTCTATTTTGATAAGCGGCTTGTCAGAAGCCTGCAAAAGAGAAAAAGAACTCAAAAGAAAAAAAAGTAAGAATGCTTTTAATTTCATGGTTTACATTGTTATGGTTGGTATTTATTCTCTGGTGCGGAACGGGGGTACGGGAAGCCCGTTCTTGCCATATAGATTACAAATAGGATTGTCTGCCCACGCATAGCAGGCCGCCGTCGGTATTTCTATCCGGTCGGATTGCAGAATGACTTCTTTTCCCCGAATGGTTGCCTGTGCCGGAACGTATTTCCCGTCCGGTCCTGCCAGTATAAAGCCTTTCGGAGCCCTTTCTTTGGCTACTACTTCCTGATCGAAACTAAGAATCAGCGTACGTCCCGAAATGCGGTATCCAAGGAATGCGGGCACTCCGTCATGTACCTTTGTTATAGGTCTTTGCCAATGCCGCTTGCGCCAGCCGCTTTCCTACTTCCTGTTTGTTTTTCGGGTGGATATCATAAGCTTCGCCGAGGTCGATAGCGCATGCCATACCGTATTGGGCAGATGCAGCGCGTGTGCCTGTGCATCACGGAGAGCCGCCCATTTGGAGTCCGGCTGCACTTCTTCCGGTTTCAGATAATTGGCCAACTGCACAAAGTAGAAAGGAAAATCCTGCTTCCATGCCCTTCTCCAATCTGTAATCATTGACTGAAAAGTACCCTGTACTGCTCGTCAGAATCCTACATTATTTTCTCCCTGATACCAGATAGCGCCCTTGATAGGAAGACAGCTAAAAGGATGTATCATTGCATTGTAAAGTACGGTCGGGTAACAAGATGTCGGCCAGCCGGTTCCTTCGGGAGACAATGGTCTGGAAGGTGCGCCGGTCATTGATACTCCGGTGTGATAGTTCCAGTTGCCCGCCAGGAAATCTTCTTGCCGTTCGCTTCCATATACATCTGCTGAGGTTCTCCGTGTATACCTTCGCCTCCATAATCGATGGCACGTATGGTGATCACTCCTTTGCCTGCCTTAGCTAGTGTTGCGGGAATCTGATAAGCACGCATCGTATTGCATCCCGAAGTTCTTCCTATCTCCTTCCCGTTAAAGTAAGTGACGTCGTCGTCGTCGATCATAGCCAGATGGAAGGAAATTTCCTTGCCGTTCCAGTCAGCAGGTATTTCCACTTCTTTCTGGAACCAGACAGTACCGTCAAAATTCAGTCCGCGAGTTTCCCAGTAGGCGGGCAGTTCCATCAGTTTCCATTCATTCCCTGTCTGAAGAGCTGATATCCATTGGGGAACTCCGTCTTTGAATCCGGGATCCCTGGCATCAAACTGTTGAAGCCACTCGTCCATTTCCCGATGATAAAGCTCGACAAGTTTCTCTCTTTGGAAGCCTGCGCTTTCCATTTCGGCCATCTTTTCTGGAATCCCATGACTTGCTTCAATGTCTGATGGCTTGTCCACGATTCGGCAGGTGCCGCCCCAAGTACAGTCAATCACCCCAACGGGCACATTCAGTTCTTTCCACAACTTACGGGCATAGAAATAAGCGACGGAAGAAAACTCCGGTACAGTAGCGGAACTACATTCCTGCCAACCGTTCATATTCATTTCTACGTTATCCTGCGGAGAGAAAGCGACGGTCTTCTTTACCTGCAACAGACGGATGGAAGGATAATTGGCATCGGCAACCTCCTGTTCGTAATTCATCACTTTTCCCCATCCGGCAACGGGCATTTCCATATTCGACTGACCGGAACATATCCAGACTTCTCCCGATAGGACGTTGTTCAGCACCAGTTTCTCACCATCCGAAACAGTGATCTGATAAGGTCCTCCGGCAGGCGGAGTCGGGACTTCTATACTAAAATGACCATCAGCTGACGCTTTAGCCGTATATTTTCATGATTCCAGCTCACCTTCACAGCCACTTGTTTACCGGCTTTCGCTTTTCCCGGTAACGTCAGCTGACTGTTTTGCTGAATAACCATATTATCGGTAAAGAATGACGGCAATGTGACCTTCGCTTGCGCAAAGGCTGCCACACATAACGATAAGAGTGTTAATTGATATTTTTTCATTTCTTCGGTTATTTAAATTCAAGTAATTGCACGTCTTTGGAGGGTACGGTCACTTCAAGCTGTCCTGTGGCAGAAGTCTCGTTGCCGCTCCACAACTCCTTCACCTGATAGTTGCGTGCCTTGTCCAACCTATTCTTTCCAACGAAAGCACAGTTGTCTGTTCCTGGTCCGAGTAGTTGAATACCGCACAATGGAAACGACCATCGGGTGTCTTTCTTACAAAGATATGTTCCGACTTCTCTCCGTTTCCTTCCACAGGACGGAACACTTCTCCTGTCGCCACCGCATTCACTGCCGCATTGGTCAGATATTTCTGTGACTTCTCTTTGGCGTCTTTTCCTCCTCCCGCACTGAAATCGTCTCCTGTAATGTAAATACCCGTAATGACCCCCGAAGTAATACGGGCACGGTTTTTCCGTCGGTAGCATCTCTCAGTACAATATGATCGGCATCATTATATTGGTAGATATACTTCTGCCACCAGCCGTATGAAAGAGCGTTCAATGTATATTCGGTATCCTTGATCTGGTTCCACGCATCACAGGCTATTCTGCGTGACTGCGCATACTGAGCGGGAAAAACAGGAGAAATGGAGAGATTGATATACATATCTCCAAAATATTGATTGAGCAGTTTCATGCCATAATTATATCCCTGTATACCTGTGGTAATCTCAGGATTATACCATTTGTCCGCTTCCATCGCACCGTGTGTCATGAAGTCCATCTTCACATACTGAATCCTGCACGGTGGAACAAACCGGAAGTCTTCTTCATCATAGCTTCCACTGCCGGATGCGTTGGATCGACTGCATAGGCGCCGTCCAGTTCCTGCGGCTTTCCGTTGGCATAGAGATAGATATCTTTGTATTTATATTCCGGTGCTGCATCTACCGTCCGTTCCGGATCGCGTGCCCAGTCGGTGAACGGAGTCCAGTAGATACCACCGATCTGTCCGTTCGACTTACACTTTTCTATAAATGATTTGAGTTGTTCCTCATTCATACAGTCCCAACCAGAGTCCAGACCGATATAGACAGTCTGATCAGGGTTTACAAAATGATTATTCTGCAGATTCTCCTTGAAATAATCGGAGACTTCTATCGCTTTCTCATAAGTCAGATTGAATTGTAATGCCCCCAGCTGTTCCAACCAAATGGAACAGCTTTCTCCCATGCTTTGGGAGGGGCAATTACAGCGTTGGCTTTTTGCATACGCTTCAAGTCCATCGCACCAATCTTCAAAGAAACCCAAAAAAGACTTTAGGGGATTTAATCTTTTTTTACCTGCTAATGCACCGTGAGCCTTTACGTCACGAGTCTGCTCATCTGCTATGCCCCCATAACATACCAGCGAACCAATGTTATCACGATCCCCCTTACCTATTGAAATACCTGTTTTCCAGTTATCATGTTCTACGGAGCCGACCACCACACCGTTCCGGCTTTCATTATTGAATATGGCTGTCACTTCATAACTCACCAATGTATCGAAACCAAGCGGGATGAGACTGATATCTGATCCATTTGTCATTGTCGAACGGAACAAAAAGAGCACGGTTATCACCTGCCTGCAAGAATCCGGATATAGAATCGACATTAACAGGAGCCATTCTGCCGGAACGGATTTCCTCTTTCGCTTCGACCGTAAAATCGGTCAGTATATATTCCTTACCCGGATAAAGATAGAAATACTGAGTCAGCTTCGGAAGCTCCTTATCCGTATACTCCACCTTATATATATGTCCTTTCCCGAAAGAATCGGAAACTTTACCCGTACTGATTTTTATGGCGGGCATAGTCAGTCGTCTTGATTTCCTTCCCTTCCCATTGATAGGAAGCATACATTCCGTTACAAATATTTTTTGACTTATAAGTGAGTGCTATTCCCCTTGCTGATCATCGTAAGTTATATTCCATACATCGGTAGAGAAAATCTTGTCTCCACTGGCACAGTTGGAAAAGAAAAGAAACAGAAGAAGCATCAGGGATACTCCCGACATTTTTTTAGTAGTAGCTTTTGGTTTTCATATGGTACAATGTTCTTATGTAAAAAAATAAAGCATACCCGAATAAGAAACCTTTTCTCTTATTGAGGTATGCCACAAAGGTAAGGATTGGCATCTCCTTTACTATATACAAACGATTCAAAAATGATAAAAATACGGCAAATAAGCTCCAATGCGGGCTAAGAGAGGTATTTTATCTATTTTGTGCCCTCTCCTGCCTCGACATTCTTTATCTCCTGCGTGATAATGATCTGCTTGCCGGATTGATATTGTTTCTCAAAATCTTTGGGTGTCATGCCGAATTGTTTCAGGAATAACTTGCTGAAATAAGACGGCGAATTGATGCCGACCATATAGCAGATATCTCCGATCCGGTATTTACCTTCCTGAATAAACTCGGCTGCCTTCTTCAGCTTGATCAACCGGATAAAATCGAGCGGAGACAAGTTGAACAGTGTCTTGATTTTCCTTAACAAACTAGAACGGCTCATGCAGAGTATATCCGCCATTCGTTCTACACCGAAATTATCATCGGTTATGTTATCTTCAATGACCTTGATCACCTTATTCATAAATTCCTCGTCCGCCTTGTTCATCTGCATATTGTTGACAGAGAAGAAGGGCGTTTTGCAAAAAGGCTTCTCTTTCCTGCGCCTGTTGTCAAGCAAGGACAGGACTTGTTCTTTCAGATAATTGAAAAGAAAGGTTTCTCAACATATGCTTCCGCACCATATTTCAGACCGTTGATTTTGCTGTCGATGTCATTCTTGGCTGTCAGGAAGATAATAGGAATATGAGAAAGTTCCATATCCGATTTTACTTCCTTGCAGAGTTGGTATCCGTCCATTACAGGCATCATGATATCACTGATGATCAAGCCGATATGGCTGCTTCTCAATATTTCCAGTGCTTCTACCCGTTCATCGCTGTCTCTACGGTGAAGTTTTCCTGCAAGCGTTCGAGAATAAAGGTCAGCATACTTTCGTTGTCTTCTACCAGCAGAAGGGTATATCCATACATATCGGCCGTGACGGGCGTATGTTCGTCCAGCTCGACAATGTCTTTCTGTATGGCTTTGTTGTTCTCCTGTTTAATGCCCTCCATATTCAAAGGAATGGTCAGTACAAACATATTGTTTTCCTGACGGGTATCCAGATAGATCGTGCCTTTGTGCAGGGATGCCAGCGAACGTGCCAGAGACAAGCCGATGCCTACTCCATTACGGGGCTTCTCTTTTCTGTCCACCTGATAGAACGGTTCGAATATATATTGGCTGACTTCCGCCGGAATCTTGTTTCCGTCACTGGTGACGCGAATCGTAAAGCTGTCTTCTCCTTTTTCCAGTTCTACCAGTACATTCTGGCTGGCGTACTTCAGCGCATTATTGAGCAGGTTGCTCAGTATCTTGGTGATTGCTTCTTTATCTACAGCTGCCCATACCTGCTCTTCTGTAGATTTTAATTGCAATTCTTTCCGGTTCAGGCTAAATGTCACTTCAAAGCGTGCCACGATTCCGGCAAAGAAGTTCGGTAATGTCCACGCTCTCAAATTTCATGGTCAGCTTGTTGGCACCGATCTTCTGGAAGTCCAGCAGTTGTCCGGTAAGTTCCAGCAGGCGTTTGGTGTTCTGGACCATCACACTGATATACTTCTTCATCTTGGGCTCCTGTATCTCCATTTCCTCAATGGCTTCGAGAGGACCGTTGATCAGTGTCAAAGGGGTACGCACTTCGTGCGCTATCTCTGTGAAGAAGTCTACTTTGGATTCGTACAGTTCCTTCTCTTTTTCGATCTCGAACAGTTTTTGCCGTTCTTCCAGTTGTTTCTCCTTGCGGCGTTTGTACCATAAGATGGTGCCAACCACGATCAGGATAATACATACTGTATATACAATGTAAGCAATGATAGACTGCCACCACGGAGGAAGAATGATAATAGACAGAGAGCGTGTGGACGACTCGGACTTGCTGCCGTGAGTAGCTTGCACACGGAAGGTGTATTTTCCCGGCGGAAGTTTGGCATAAGAGATGTTCTGGTTGCTGGCTGCCCGTACCCAATCCCTGTCCAGCGGTTCCATACGATAATAGTATTGGTTGGACTCGGCAGTAGAGTAGCTGAGCAAGGCCACATCAAAACTGATATTGGCCTGATCATAAGGCAGGACGATTTCATCCGTATGTACGATACATTGTTTCAGAGGTGATTCAGGAGTATGCACCGTCACCTCCTTATTATATATACTGAACTTGGAAATGTAAACAGGCGGAAGCGGCTTTTCCTCCTCCTGAACAGTAGGATCGAACGCGATCAATCCGTCCACCCCGCCGAAATAGAACCTTCCATCCTGAGCTTTCAATGCCGATTGATAATTGAACTGATTACCCAGCAATCCATCCTTATTGGTAAAGACACGTACATCTCCACTCTCGGGATTGAACTTGACCAATCCTTTATTGGTGCCAAACCACAGATTTCCAGCATCATCTTCCAATATGTTGTAAGCTACATCGTCCGGCAGCCCGTCTTCGATGCTGAAAGTGGTAAAGTTGTCCTGCGCTTCATTATATCTGCATATACCGCCACGGTCGGTAGAGAACCATATATTCCCTTTACTGTCCTGCATGATGGAGCTGACGGAGTTGGAGCTTAGAGAGTTGTCAACTCCTTCCTTATAAGAATAATTCTTATAAGAATTATTCTTAGGATCACATTTCCAAACACCATTTCCCATAGTAGCAAGCCAAATTGTACCATCTCTAGCCTCCATTATATCGAAAACCCAGTTATATCCTACTTCTTCCACACGGTGAAATTTCCTTTCCTTAGATTGTGATACATATAATCCCCACCCAGGTCCTATCCAAGTACGACCTTTACTATCTTTTAAAAAACTATATACACTTCCTTCTTCAATACCCAAATCCTTATCACTGACGTATTTAAGATGTTCACCAGGTATACTATTATCATTCATTCCTTGTTTAAATAATCCAACATATATATGATTTTCATAATGTTTTACTGATAGTGTAATGAGACGACCTGGAACATTATCATATATCTGATGTACTTTACCTGTTCGAGGATCCAATACATTAACACCATTATCTTCAGTACCTATCCAAATACACCCATTATTATCTTCTGCCAATCCACGGATACGTTTGGTATTTAAAGAATATGGATCGCTTCCCGGTACATATTTAGCAAAAGTCAAGATACGATTAGGCAGATAGTTGACACCTCCAAACATTGTTCCAATCCAAATTCCTCCTTCATAATCTTTATAAATAGAATAAATACTATTATCCGATAAACTAAATGAACGCATCAGGTCTTCTTTCAAATGAATAACATTATTTTCTTTCTCATTAATAATGAAAATTCCATGAAGAGAACCTACCCAAATTTCATCTCCAAACACATTACATCTCGCAAAAATGTTTTTTTTCTCACCAAGGAACGAAACTTCACTCAACTCATCTGTTCGAGTATTATATTTCAGCAAATCTCCTTCATGTATTCCCAAAATAGCATTTTCTTTCTGAAAACAAATACTTATAATTGTTTTGTCAATTAACGAACGTCCCATTCGGTCTGTCAAATATTGTTCAAAAATTATCATCCCGATAATTGTACTTGAATAAACCTATTCCTGATGTACCTACCCATACTTCGCCCTGCTCATTGATACAAATACATTCCGGATTATTATTTTTTTAAATTGTCTTTATCTATCAATGAATAATGATGTACCTTTCCGTCTTTATAACGAAAAAGTCCCTGATCAGGAATCAACACCCAAATATTATCTAGTGAATCAGACAGAATTTCCGCTACCCAGTTATCAAGAGTTATTCCTTCTGATGAAGCTATTTTTGAAACGTTTAAATACATCAACCGCCGGATTATATATATAAACACCCTGTCTGTTCCAACCCATAAATTCCTTTCTTTATCCTCAAAAGAGCACCAATATTATGATTACCTGTACCCTCCTCCAAATCATCGCAATCGAATTGGAGAATAGAAGTTCCATCATAGCGGTTGAGCCCATTTTTTTGTCCCAAACCACATAAATCCATAGCTATCCTGCAAGATTGCTTTTACATTACTTGCCGACAATCCATTTTCTCCATTGACATGAGTGAAATAAAAATCAGAATATTCTTGAGCAAAAATACAAATAGATAAGAATAGCAATCCATTTATGAAAGCTAATCGTAGTAGGTGTTTCTTCATAAATTATATAGTGGTTATATTTGGCTGTGCGCGCAAATATACACTTAAAAAACAGTATATAAAAAAAGGAGTTGACGCATTTGTTTCAGTAATAGCCGCATTTGTGCATTTTACTTTTCCCTTCTCCTATACCTTTGCAATATCATTTTGAAATAAACTATTTTATAACATGAGAAACGTAACATTAGGCCTGGGATAATAGGGGCCGCACTTCTAGTTAGTGGTAGTCTGTCACTGAAGGCAACCGAGAATAAAATGAAATTATGGTATGATAAACCTGCAGATGAATGGATGAAGTCTCTTCTTTTGGGGAACGGTCGTCTTGGTGTAATGATCTATGGTGGCATAGAAACAGAAACACTCGCTCTAAACGAATCAACAATGTGGTCAGGGAATATGATGAACATCAGCAACGTCCATTCGGAAGAGAAAAACTCAATCAAGTAAGAAAGCTATTTTTGAAAATAACTTGTCAGAAGGTAATCATGTCGCAGGAAATATGATGGCAGGTAGCCCACATTCAGTAGGAACACATCTTCCCATAGGTGACTTGAAAATAAATTTTTCATATCCTCAAGGAGAAATATCAGATTATCGCCATGAACTGGATTTACATACTGCTATAAATACAGTTAGCTATAAAGTAGGTAATACTGAATATATACGCCAATGTATCGCTTCTAATCCAGATGACGTAGTTGCTATGCATATAAAAGCTAGTCGTCCAAAAGCAATAACGATGGAACTTGAATTGAAATTACTCAGACAGGCAAATGTAGTAGCATCCGGTAACCAACTTATTTATACCGGTAATGCAGAATTTGAAAAACATGGTAAAGGAGGAGTACATTTTGAAGGACGTATTGCTGTACAAATAAAAGGAGGAACAATAAAGGCTGAAGGGAAAAACTTTATATTGAGAAAGCTACTGAAGTCACTTTATTATCTGATGTACGTACCAATTTTAAAAACAATACGTTCTCTGGTTACAACTACAAAATAAAATGTGAGAAAACAATTGAATTAGCATCAAAGAAAGATTTTAAGACTCTGAAGAAAAACATATAGAAGACTATTCTCCACTTTTCTCCCGGGTAGGACTTTCGTTTGAGCATCACGCAAAAGTTTGATCACCTACCAAACGATGAACGTTGGGCACGGGTAAAGAAAGGAGAATCTGATCCTGGATTAGATGCATTATTTTTTCCAATATGCCCGCTATCTGTTGATCGCTTCTTCACGTCCTAATTCTCCTCTACCTGTAGCTTTACAAGGTTTTTTAACGATAACCTCGCTTGCCATATGGGATGGACTAACGATTATCATTTGGATATCAATACTGAACAAAATTATTGGATTGCTAATGTAGGTAATTTAGCAGAATGTCATCTCCCTCTTTTTGACTATATTAAAGATTTATCAATTCATGGTGCAAAAACAGCAAAAGATTTATATGGTTGTAAAGGATGGACTGCACATACTACAGCCAATCCATGGGGGATATACAGCTGTATCAGGTAGTATTCTTTGGGGATTATTCCCGACTGCATCTTCTTGGCTTGCCTCTCATTTATGGACACAATATGATTACACACAAGATAAAGATTTTTTAAAAAGAATACCGCATATCCATTATTAAAAAAGTAATGCTGAATTTCTATTAGATTATATGGTAATAGACCCACGAAATAACTATTTGGTAACAGGTCCTAGTATCTCGCCGGAAAACAGTTTTCGCCATCAAGGACAAGAATTTTGCGCATCTATGATGCCGACTTGCGACCGTGTACTGGCTTATGAGATATTCTCGGCATGCCTGCAATCTACGGAAATATTAAATGTCGATGCCTCATTTGCCGACAGCCTCCGTACCGCTATCAGCCAACTCCCTCCTTTCCGTATCAGCACAAACGGAGGAGTACAGGAATGGTTTGAAGATTACGAAGAGGCACATCCCAATCATCGTCATACTACACATTTATTATCCCTTTATCCCTATTCCCAAATTACATTGGACAAGACACCCGAGCTGGCACAAGCTGCCGCCAAAACAATCGAAAAACGTCTGGCCGCCAAAGACTGGGAAGACACAGAATGGAGCCGTGCCAATATGATTTGCTTCTATGCCCGATTGAAAGATTCTGAAAAGCTTATAGCAGTGTGAAACAATTACTTGGGAAACTATCACGTGAAAATATGTTCACTGTTTCCCCGGCCGGAATCGCCGGAGCAGGTGAAGATATTTTCGCCTTCGACGGAAATACAGCCGGAGCAGCAGGTATGGCAGAAATGTTATTGCAAAGTCATGATAATTGCATCGAATTATTGTCTTGTCTGCCGGAAGAATGGAAAAACGGAAGTTTCAAAGGACTTTGTGCGCGTGGAGGTATCGAAATAGACGCAAGCTGGAAAAACGCCCGGATAGAAAATACGGTATTCAAGGCTACCGCTGCAACAGAATTCATTCTTCGTCTTCCAAACGCTGAAGCATATCGTTGGAAATTGAACAAAAAAACATTCATTCCGAAGAAGAATGCGGATGGTTCGATACAAATTAAAATGAATGTAGATGATTGCATAACTATTATTCTTATATAAAATATTACAGTATCAACATTTTTATGAAAATATTTATTTTATTATTCAACTTAAAAAATTATTTAACATGAAAAACTTTTTACTTATTTTAATTACTTGTATAACAATATTATTTACATCATGTAATACAAATTATTTCGATGATTATGAAAAAGAAGAAACTACTACTATAATGACTAGAGTCGTACAAGATCCTCTCCATCCTATCATAAATGGTGAGAATGTTTATGGAAATTGATTCAGCTATTTTACATTCATCCCCTCAATATATTGGAAAATGGAATATTTATCTTCAATATCAAAGTGGTGCAGAATGGAAATATTATAATCAAATGGTGGTAATACTCCATATATTGTATTATCAGGTGAAGCTTTAAATTCATATATAATACCTTTTAGTGGAAATTATTTGCCAAAAGGAAATCCTGTTATAAGAATATGTGTAGACGAATATGCACCAAATGGCTCTAGAAGCACTTGGTCAGAACCTTACCAACTAAAAGGCTATAATCAATGTGGATTAATTCCAGCACCCAATTTTGATGGATTCGGAAGTTCTGTATTAGAACTTTATGGAACTCTGCGACCTCTTATATCAGGTGTTCATTCAGCAAAAAATAATTTTTGCTATAAATGGTATTTTTGAGAATTCTCCAATTACAAAACAATATAAAATAGAATGGATTCCGGGAACATACTATTTTAGCACTAAACTAGGGATAGAACCAAATCAAAACTATACATTAAGTTATACTGTCACATATTATGATTATACAGGAAAAGCATTGTTTCCGATTGATAAAGGTTCTTATTCTATAAATGTAGGCTATTCTAATTATTCTTCTTTGAAAATTTTCGATTAAGCAATAAAAAGATACAAAATTTCTACTTTGAATAGTTCGATACAAATTAATATAAATACAGGAAATATTATTTATAATACTCCTAATCAAAAGTATTTTGCAGTAAATACGTTATTTTTGCAGCGTTTATACATCATTTAAACAATGCAAACACCTAATTTTGACTCATTGAATTTATGAGAATAATCACATTTAAATCTAATAATATATGAAACGAATTCGAGAATTTCCACCGTTAACAAGACAACAGTCTAGTTGTCAGAAGTGTATTAACCTAGTATTAATTTAAAATTATCCATGAAAAACATGAAAGAAAGAACTTATTCATTCTTTAAAATGAATCGGCTGATTCTGGTTCTACTCTGTCTTTTCTTTGCGACGAATATATACGCGCAAAACAGAGAAATAAGAGGTATGGTAACCGGTGATGATAATGAGCCTTTGGCAGGAGCCACTATTACAATTAAAACAGACAAGGTGGTATAATTGTAGACATCGATGGAAAATTCACTATAAAAGCGAAAACCGGAGAGATACTAGTCGTTTCATTCCTTGGTATGAAAAAGCAGGAAGTAAAAAATAGACAATAAAGATTTTTATCCTATCAAACTGCTTCCTGAAAACCAACGAGTTCGACGAAGTGACAGTAGTCGCTTTTGCCAAGCAAAAGAAAGAGAGTGTCATCAGTGCTGTCTCTACAGTAAATCCACAGGAATTGAAAGTGCCAAGCAGTAACTTGACAACCGCCCTTGCCGGAAGAATGTCCGGTCTGATCGCTTTTCAGACATCAGGCGAACCCGGTAAAGATAATGCCCAATTCTTTGTACGTGGCGCTACAACATTCGGATACAAGAAAGATCCGTTGATTCTGATCGATAACATTGAATTGAGTACGGACGACCTCGCCCGCCTAAATGTGGATGATATTGCACAGTTCTCCATTATGAAAGATGCTACAGCCACTGCTTTGTATGGTGCACGCGGAGCAAACGGAGTAATCCTTGTGACTACTAAACAGGGAACAGCTGGAAGACCTAAAGTGTCTGTTCGCGTAGAACAGTCGGTATCTACTCCCCGAAAAAGGTGAAGTTGACAGACCCTGTCAATTTTATGAAACTGAACAATGAAGCGGTTAACTCACGACGTGATCCCAACAATCCTGCTGCCAGTGCCAACTACACTGTATATAGCCAAGAAAAAATAGAAAATACCATTGCCGGTACTAATCCATATTATTATCCGGCAGTAGACTGGTATGATGAGTTATTCAATGACTATGCTCTCTCCACAAGAGTAAACGCCAACCTGAGTGGTGGTGGTAGTGCAGTACGCTATTATGTAGCAGCTTCTTACACCAAAGACGGAGGAGTAATCAAAAATGATAAGCTTAACAATTACAACAGTAACATCAACTGGCAACGTTATTCTGTCCGGTCAAATATCAATATGGACTTAAGTAAAACTACGGAATTTGCCATTCGTGTCAACGGAAACTTCGATGATTATACCGGCCCGCTCGACAGCGGTGAAGGACTCTATAAAAGGTAATGAAAACCAGTCCTGTCTTATATCCTAAAAAGTTATCCGGCAACAGACGAGTATGCCAATAACACGCATGTACTGTTTGGTAATGCCAATAAAGGAGCTTACATCAATCCTTATGCAGATATGGTAAGAGGATATAAAGAATCCAATAACTTATTGATGGCCGCACAAGCCGAACTGAAACAAAAACTGGATTTTATTACCCAAGGATTGGATGCCAGAGTTCTGGTCAGCACCACCCGTTCTTCTTATTCCGACCTCACCCGTGCCATTAATCCTTATTACTATCAGGCCAACTATGATAAAACGAACAATAGTTATACGCTGACCAATATTGTAGAAGGAGAAGAGTATTTATCCTATGACCAAGGTGCTAAGAACATCAACACCACCAATTATATAGAAGCAGCCGTCAGCTATGGCCGGACATTCGGTGCACACGCTACTAGCGGAATGTTGGTATATACCCGCCGAGAAGAAAAAGGCCAAGCGAAAAAGACCTTGCAACAATCATTACAACGTAGAAACCAGGGAATTGCCGGACGTTTCACTTATGCTTATGATTCAAGGTATTTTGCAGAATTCAACTTCGGATACAATGGTTCCGAACGTTTTGCCGCCCATGAGCGTTACGGCTTTTTCCCTTCTTTCGGTCTTGGTTATATCATTTCTAATGAAGACTTCTGGATACCGCTACGAAATACAGTGGACAAACTAAAAATTCAAATTGACTTATGGACTGGTAGGTAATGATGCTATCGGAAGCTCGGAAGACCGTTTCTACTATTTGTCGGAAGTGAACCCCAACGATGGAAATCGCGATCAATTCTTCGGAACAGATTATGATAATCATATGAACGGCGTATCTGTTTCCCGTTATCCCAACATCTATATCACTTGGGAAAAATCGAAGAAAGTAAATTTAGGTTTTGAACTGGGTATGTTCAACAGTGCTTTTGGAAATCCAGACGGACTTCTTTCTATGAACGCCGTACCCAGATTTACCAACCTCGTGCTCATATTCCATCTAGTATGGGACTTTCTGCCGGAGTAAGCGCAAACATAGGTGAAGCATCCTCCCGAGGAATTGATTTGTCTGCCAACTATTCTTTATATTGCCAACAAAGATTTCTGGATAAAGGAATGGGAAACTTCACACTCGCCAAAGGTAGGTATGAAGTTTATGAAGAACTGGATTATGCCAGTTACGGACAAGGATACCGCTCCAGAATCGGGCAGGCTATCAATCACAATTACGGATATATTGCCGAACGCTTGTTTATTGATGTAAACGATGTTGCCAACTCTCCCTCACAGACAAGTTTCAATGGTGGAGCTATGCCGGGAGACATCAAATATAAAGATTTGAATGGCGACGGAAAGATTACAGATGAAGACCAGACTTTCCTCGGCTATCCTAATCAGCCGGAGATTACCTATGGCTTCGGATTTTCTGCCGGTTACAAAGGGTTTGACCTTTCTATGTTCTTCCAGGGAAATGCAAAGTATCTTTCTTCATCGATCCCAGAAATACATCCCCTTTTGTAAATTATGATGCCGGTGATCGTATAGGCGTACAGCAATGTTTAGATGTCATTGCTAACGACCATTGGTCTGAAAACAACCGCGACATATATGCATTCTGGCCTCGCCTGTCTCCCCACACTTGTTGATAATAATATGGTAACAAGCACCTGGTGGATGCACGACGGTTCATTCCTCCGTTTGAAAACAGTAGAATTGGGATATACATTCTCACAGAAAGCCTTGAAAAAAATAGGCGTGCAATCCTTACGCTTATATTTGACAGGAAGCAACCTGCTGACCTTCAGTAAATTTAAGTTATGGGATGAAATGGAAATAATGGTCTGGGATACCCCATCCAGCGAGTATATAATCTTGGCATTAACATTAACTTCTAATAAAGCAACGATATGAAAAATTTACGAAATATATTCTATTCATCAGCTTGGGCTTGCTTTGTTCCTGTTCGGATTATTTGGACATCGTTCCCGATAACGTGACAACATTGGACATTGTATTTAACAACAAGAATACAGCCCAGCGTTACTTGGCAAATTGCTATCATTTCGTCCCCGATCATGGTTCCGTTAAACGCATACCCGGTATGGGAGCCGGACACGAATGTTGGTTTTATACCGACAAAGATTCTTATTTTGATAATGAAGTCAGCTTTTACATAGCCCGCGGATTGCAGAATACAAATGCGCCATATGCCAACTATTGGGATGGAGAAGGAGGAAGTAAGCTTCTTTGTTCCGTGCCATCCGGGAATGTAATATTTTCTAAGTTATGTGAGAGATCAGCATAAAGTAAAACGACCTGACGGATTCGGAACGAAAGAGATGGATAGCCGAAGTAAATGTACTGAAAGCCTACTATCATTTCTTCTTGTTTGAGCACTACGGCCCTATCCCTATTGTAGACGATCTCCCCGTATCAACTTCGTCTGAAGGAGTAAAAGTAACCCGTATGCCGGTAGACCAGGTAGTAGACTTTATGGTAAAATTAATAGATGACTCTTACTAAAGACCTTCCGCCGGTCATCACTATGGAAGCTACTGAAATGGGACGTCTGACGCAGCCTGCCGCACTCGCCAAAAGCCAAAAAATCCTATTATGGGCAGCCAGTCCTCTCTTCAATGGCAGTAAGGAGTATGCAAACTTTAGAAATAAAGAAGGAAAACCGCTCATCAATCAAGAATTCAGCCGTGAAAAATGGGTAAAAACCGCGGAAGCCTGCAAAGCGGCAATCGAATCAGCAGAAGCCAACGGATGCAAGCTTTACGATTGTAGCATGGATATGTCTTATAGTCAGGATTTACCCGAAGAAATATTTTACAGTATGAATATCCGTCAGACGGTAACAGAACGTTTTAACCCCGAATTGGTATGGGTGTAGGCAAACAAGGTACTAACGAATTGCAGAACCTCTCTATGGCTTGTATTCTTCCTTCCTTAAAACAAGGTAGTGGAAACGGTGAAGTGACAGGAGGTATTTTTTGCAAAGCAAGGGCAGCAGGTGTATATGCTCCTACACTGGAAACAGCGGAACAATTTTACAGTAAAAATGGAGTGCCCATTGACGAAGACAAAGAATGGTTAACAAACGGAAACTATGATAATCGTTACACAACCCGACAAGTGACTAGTGCTGATAAATATAACATGCGAACAGGCTGGACCACTGCCGTACTTCACTTCAACAAGAGAACCCCGCTTCTACGGGTCTCTCGGTTTCGATGGTTCCACTTGGTATGGTAACGGACGTACAGATGTCAATGACTTGAATTATGTAGATGGTAAATATGGAAGAAACTCTGGAAACAAATGGGGATTTAACTACTCCATTACAGGTTATTTCGCTAAAAAAGTAGTATATTATCAAAATGCTATAACTCAATCTTCACAAGTAGTCTACGAATACCCATTCCCTATTATCAGATTAGGCGACTTGTATCTAATGTATGCAGAATCCTTAATGAAGCTACAGAAGGTGATAATAATGTACCGGAAAAGTTTATACATACCTACGGAAGGTACGCGAACGTTCTGGATTGAAAAAAGGTGTACTTGGACAGACCGAAGATATAGGAGATGTCAGAGTAGCATGGGAAAAGTACAGCAATGATCCTACCAAACCTAAAACTAAAAGATGGGATAAGAAGTATCATCAAACAGGAACGTAAAATTGAACTTGCGTTGGAAGGACATCAATACAATGATCTCAGACGATGGAAAGACGCTTCAAAAGAACTGAGTAAATCCATTAAAGGATGGAACGTACAAGGAGAAATAGAGGAAGACTTTTATAAAGTCACAACTCTCTTTGTTCCTCGCGCATTTACAACTAAAGACTATTTGTGGCCTATAAAAAACAAGACTTACAAGTAGACGACAAATTAATTCAAACGTATGGATGGTAATTATAAACATCGAAAAACAATGAAAAAAAGAATCTTATATTATATATGGATGGCATGTGCGGCAGTATTGCTACACAGTTGCGAAGATGTAGAAACTCATAAACCTTATGGGGATGACAGTGGACATGCTCCTGGTACAGTACAAGTGACTTCCTATGAACAAATTCCTGGTGGAGTGACATTGAAATTCATTGCTCCAACAGACGAAGATCTATTGTATATCAAAATAAAATATACACTTGACAATGGAAAAGAAATGGAAGCACGTGCTTCTCTCTATACTGATGAAACGACAATAGAAGGTTTCGGAAATACGAATCCGAAAAAAAACTAGTAATCTCAGCCGTTAACAAAATGGAGAAAGAAGGAGAAGCTATCATCACCGAAATAGTACCTGGAAAACCGGCATACCTTACTGCCATTGAAGAAATAGAAGTAAATCCTACATTCGGAGGTATTTATATACATACTACAAATGGAGGCAGAAACTATCTCATCTTTGATGTCTCTACAAAAGATTCAAAAGGTAATTGGAATGTAGAACATACAGAATATACTTCTGTAAAAAACATCGGCTTTACACTCCGAGGGTTCTCTGCCGAACCACATGATTTTAAAGTCCGTGTCCGCGATCTATATGATAACCAGTCAGAGGAATACTTAACAACCTTGACACCACTATATGAAGAAAAATTGGATTTGACCAAATTCAAAACTTTCTATCTAGCCAATGATATAAAGATGGACAACGCAGGTCATACTTTTGGAGTCTTTATTCAATGGAGATCATGGATTAAACAGTTGGAATTATGCTCACGGTTATGACTTTAATCCTTCCGAGTTTCCTGTATGGTTTTACATTCGATATGGGTCAAACCGCTCAATTAAGCCGCTTCACCTCATGGCAACGCTCCATGGGAGGTAGTTATTACTATCGTGCAGGTGCTATCAAAGAATGGGAAGTATGGGGACGTTCTGATTTACCATCTTCGGACGGAAGTTGGGACGGATGGACCAAACTGGCAGATTGTGAAAGTATAAAACCTTCCGGATGGCCCGCCGGTTCAAATTCAGAAGAAGATATAACATATGCTAGTAAAGGAGAAGAATTTGAATTTCCGGCAGATATTCCTCAGTAAGATACATTCGATTTAAAATACTTTCTACTCATGACGGTGCCGGATTGGTAGTTATGCAGCAACTTTGGTTCTACGGAACCCCGATACAATAACCTTTTAACAAAGCAAAAGTATGAAAAAAAATAAATATATTGATTCTCTGTAGTATCCTGTGCTTTTTCTATTCATGTAATGGCATGCTGGATGGCATTCAGCCTTATCTAGACGAGGGAAAAAATCTATGTAGGAAAACTTGATTCACTCAAAGCTTTTACTGGAAAAAAACAGAATCAAAATAGAAGGAAAAATGATGTACGGTGTAAATCAGGTAAAATGTGTTATCAGTTACAAAGATCCTATTACATTGGAAGAAAAGTTTAAAGAGTTTCCAATAGAACGTACGGAACCACGAGAAACCTTCGAATTTATGTTAGAGAATTTAACAGAAGGACAATATGACTTCTCGATAGTCACCTATGATCCCAAAAACAACACATCTATCCCGACAGAGGTATCTGCTTATGCATATGGCGAACTATACCAACAAGCATTAACCAACCGGATTTTACATAGTATCTCCTGAACAAAAAGAAATTGTAAATGAAAGTGGACAATCAGAAAGAATATGGGCAGCCAAACTGAATTGGAATATATCAAGAGGAGACGGTTTAGTAGGCTGTAACCTTGAATATGAACGTCAGGACGGAACTTTAGGCTCGAAATATATTTCAGTTGACGAGACTACAACAGAACTCGACAATTTTAAAGCTGATGGAATACTCCGGTACAATAGTATATATATAAACCGACAACAACTTCCTTGGACGAATTTGTTACAGAATATAAAAAGTTACATTGCCTTCCCAAAGTTACATTGGCATTACAAAGACCTAACCAGTCTTTATATTAAGAATGCCGGATATCCATTTAGAGGATATGATGTAAACAATAAATGGGGAAAACCTTACGATTGGAAATGGAATGAAGTTATGGAAACTAAAAATGCCAATGGAGGTGCCGGCTTCACAGAATATAACGATGGAACAATTCAGTTCGAAACAACACAATGGAGTCAGGGATATTATGACAACGGAAAGATCTGGCAAACATTTACTTTACCAGAAGGAAAGTATGAAATGCGTATCGAAGTAAAAAACGCCGCAAATATAGGTTCTGGCAGTACCAATATCCATTTTGCTGTAGCTCAAGGCGAATCACTACCTGACAATGAAGAATTGGAAAAGTCAGACATTATCCTCTCTTACCTCAAATTTGAGTCAGAACATACTAATAAAACATCTGCCTTACCTATATTTGAACTAACAGAAGAAAAAAAACTATTACCGTAGGCTGGGTAGTATCTTTCTCAGATATCTGTAGAAATATAGAATTTAAGTCAGTAAGATTGTGGAGTGTAGCTGAATAAAGTTCTCCATTTTATTAAACTATTCATCAAATGTTATTCTTATAAAAATAAACCCTGGAAGTTTGTATTATAAATTTCCAGGGTTTACTATAATCAAATCTTTTACTATATATTTATCTATTTCTTTTTAAAATTGAAATAGAATTCATTTAAATAGGTGGTGCAACTGTACCCGATTTTCTTTTATTGTAACTTCATTACAATTATACATCTGAATAAAATCAGACTCTTTATTTTTTTCAGTATCTAGAGAATAAATCAAATTATGACGTATCATCAGGCCATCAACAGCCTTCGCTCGAATGGCACATGAGCTATTTTTTTCTCATATAAAAATAATTTTCTTCAATAGTAATATTTTTATGAACCGCCCCTTTATATTTCTCTATTCTCCGGATCAATGCTAATAATCGGTTCTCCACAGTTTAAAAACGTATTTTTGACGAATAGTCAAGTCATGTACCGGTCCTGACTCATACCAGCTTAATCCATCATCGGCTACAAATATTCCACTCATCTGCATGCCGTAGAATGTATTTCCTTCTATCAGAGACTTACGTCGTGTTGTGATAAGAATCCTCTCTGGTTGGTACTCTTGCAAAGTAATTGTTTGTAATCCGCACTTCCGGTGTCCACGTCACGTTCTCAATAACCAGGTCTTTCTGTTGCATTACCTCCGAAGAGAGGGGACTTGACAGAGTGAGTTCCATTTCTCTTGGTGTTACTAATTTGCGTCTTTTACTTTACACTTCCCTACTACCAACAAAGAACGTGAATCAACAAGTTCTATATCGTCTCCCTTTAAAAAAGGCTTCAAATCCAAAAGTCTGGTCATGCATAAAACGAAGTTTTAAACGATTGTCCGACAAAAATTCTATTACTCGCAAATGTACCATGTATATTTATAGGATCATCGTGCACCTATAAAACGGGAATTCTTAATATCAATCATACCACGGCAACCAGAAACCTGAATAAAATCAGCAAATCCCGCATTAGTACGTCCTGAACCTGGACGAGGAGCAAAGTTACAACGATCAACAGTAATATTCTCACTGTATTGACAGACTACCCCGAAATTTCCTAAATAATAGAAGTTGATATTCTCCAACAGTATTCCCTTACTTCTGTTTACAAATCCACTCACTTCGTCACGGAAAGAGTCGCGCATCTGAAAAATAGTATGTAGTCCTACTTGTGGTTTTTCTTTATATTGCAGATATAAACATTTGGACGAAGTTCTACTGTACGAAGCAAATTCTCCATCGGACTCCACGAACGCCAAGTCATTTCACTTATACGGTCATACGACTGCGCTATTCGTTCTTAAAGACCAACCATCACCATACCACTCCAACTGTTCGTCTACAATCCGATATTGGGATGTGGGATGTACCTGAACAATCAAATAATCATTCCCCTCTTCCAATACTTCAACCTCCGTTTGAGTAGGATGTTTATAATCTATATTAAAATTTTTCAAAACAATACCTTCACATTTATCAAATACGAAACTTGTCATTTCACCATTCATCAATAAAGTTGACCCACAACCATCAATAGTGATATTCTTTAATGTATTAAGATACAATCCGATATGTTTAGTCGGATCAGGATCATCCAACTCAGAAGTCGTATTTGATATATAATATAACATTTGTGATGATTTCGCACGGTCTAACTGATAAATTCCCAGTGAAAACTTTACAGTAACTGGCCTCCCTTTACAGTCAGCAGCTTTTTTAAAGCTAACGCTATATTTTCAATATCTTTTCCCTGCTCCGAAAAACCTCTATTATCCTAGACTGGGCAAAAATAGCCAACTGGATGAACCAAACGCTCATCATAAACAAAATGTACTTTTTCATGATATTGATCTTTAAATTTTACTTTTTTCACAAAGATAGAAATTATCTATACCTTATTATAAAGATATAAAGCAATCAAAAAAATAGAATGTTTGCTGCAAATATTTCATTTTTTGATTGCTTTGTACACATATAATCTTTCTGTTATTACCTAATTTTGTATCCGAACCTATATAACATAACCAATTTAAAAAAAGAAAATAATGAAACACACCTTTATTACATTTATTCTACTGTCACTTTGTATTTTCACTTATGCGCAGAAAAAGATTGCACGTGAATATATCGAATGGTCTGATATTTGGATTCCCGGAGCTAACAAAACAGATCTTCCACACGTACTGCTTATCGGAAATTCCATCACACGCGGATATTACGGAAAAGTAGAAGCAGCTCTGAAAGAAAAAGCATATGTAGGACGGCTCTCCAATTCGAAAAGTGTAGGTGATCCGGCTTTAATCGAAGAACTGGCCGTAGTACTCAAAAATACAAAGTTCGACGTTATCCATTTCAATAATGGTTTGCACGGATTCGATTATACAGAAGAAAAGTATGATAAAAGTTTCCCAAAATTAATCAAAATCATTCGTAAATACGCCCCTAAAGCCAAGCTGATCTGGGCAAACACCA